>Ga0208587_1000126_pt1 | contig 39519 bp, 45 predicted proteins | sample NGESurdeep092012_7_FD_184472 | JGI IMG/M metagenome (GOLD analysis project Ga0208587, IMG submission 184472) | Arctic peat soil microbial communities from Barrow, Alaska - NGEE Surface sample 210 deep-092012 (SPAdes) | ecosystem: Environmental > Terrestrial > Soil > Wetlands > Peat ...
AAGCCGGCTCGGAGGTGAAGGATCAGCGGGAACGCGGCGCTGAAGCGCCGCTCTACCCGTGCTCGCTCGACTACAGTAATTCTTAAACTGCTCTAGTCTTTTAAGTAGGACAGCATTTCTTTGAATTGCGCGGTTCCCGAACAACGCAACAGTTCATACATCATCATCTCCGTCGAAGAGATGACGGCGCCCGCCGCACGCATACGATCCAGTCCGATGCGCCAGTTCCATTCCGCGCGTGAACTCACCGCATCCGAGGCAACATGCACGAGGTATCCGTCGTTGAGCGCGCCGAGCGCTGTCTGCATGACGCAGATGTGAGTTTCCATGCCGCACAGCAATACGGTGTTGCGGCTGCCGGGAAGGGACTTGAGGCCCGAGCGGAAGACAGCGCTGCCAAAACAACCGAACTCAAGTTTGTCGATGGCGGTGACGTCGGGCAGCAGGGCAGAGATTTCTGGGACGGTTGCGCCCAACCCCTTGCTGTACTGCGTCGTCATCATGATTGGGATTGACAAAATCTTTGCCAGACGCACCAGTAGCTGTGAGTTCTTGACCAGCATTTCTTTGTTGAAGATCGGAGGCAGCAGCTTCTGCTGGATGTCGACCACGATCAAGGCGCAGTGCTCGGACTCGAGCGGGCGGCGTGCGACTTCCGTTGAGTCGAGGCAGAATGTGATGTTGTCTACCATGGATGACATTAAAAACTTCCTCCGCAGCATGGACTGATGTTCATTCTAGCGTGTTGCTTGTCGGCGAGTGCGCGAGGCAGGAAGTTCGCGGCTGGCGCGCATGGGACGTGCATGTGCCGCCAAGTTGACGCTCCATTCACGCAACCAATACAATCCGATTAGTGTCCGCGCATCGGCGCGCGTTGAGCGTTGCCGCGCTGCTGCCCCCTCGTTCAATGGTAGGACAGCTGACTCTGGATCAGCATATCGGGGTTCGAATCCCTGGGGGGCAGCCAACAAATACGCTGGTTCCAGCAATACCACTCCAAAACTCAGTCTCTTGTGTCCGCGCTGTGTCCGCATCCGAAACAGGTTGTCTACTGGTGACCAGTAAACGAAGCTCCTCGCTACCCACCAGATTTTTTGCAATCCAATTGCACCGGACGCACTGGGGCCGGATGTTCCCCGTCAAAAAAAGCCGGGACGAACCAAAGCGACAACGAGCGGCCACAGGGCAGAATTCAACGCGTTGGTCACCTTGGATTTCGGGGGCGCTCCCTCAGACCTTTGTCTTGAGTGGTAAGCTACCCGCAATGACACCTGAGTTGGAGAAAGAAATCATCGTCGGCATTGTGTCGGCTTTCTTCACGGCTAGCCGATCTCATCCCCGTGATTTTTGTCGCGACCTAGAGGCAACGTGGCCCGCGTGAGCCGGAAGCAGCTACCCCTGCAATTGGGCTTGCTTCATAACAGCGAGCTCTTTTCCAACCACTGGCTGGCGAAGCGCCTTCCGCTTGAGCCCGAGTGGGCCGAAGCACGAGCTAGGGTTACACAAGTCCTTGAGGACCTGTTAACACTCTGGAAAACGCAACAGACCCGTGTATCTCAGTATGGTAGCGAGCAAGCGCTCGAAGAAGCCTTCATCCAGGCACTCGAACGTCACGTCCTTCAAGGACCGAAAATTCTCGATGTGAAACTGAGTGATCATCGGTGATCCAGAAACAGCACATTACAGGTCCAAAAAAAATGGACTCCGACAAATCACTGGTGAGAGGCCGATGCAAAGATCAATCCGAGCGGCCTTTCGTGCCAGCAAAAAAAAAAGTTCTTGAGGATGAGTTTCGCACAGTAGCTTCGTAATCACAACGACCCGCCCGCCCCTGCCTCGGCACCACGCTCGCGTTGGTTACCTGTAGCACTTTCCCCTTCGTATAACCATACCCGTCAAATGTTTGAGCCTCGATTCCGTGGGCTGTTAAACTCCCCGCCTGTTGGCAGCTCAATAGGGGATCATCGTGCGCAGTTATACCCGACCGTCAACTGAATGCAAGACGCCTTTGTCTAGACTTGTTTTTCTCGACGGCGCAGAATCGCTCCAAGCTCAACGGGCCGCGAAGTGGCGCTTGCGGTGTTTCTCGCCGTAGCTCTCGGCGACGCTCCTTGTGAAGGGACCTGAGGTGGGCAGGTCAGCCTTCATTCAGTCGGTTCCGATTCGGTTCCTCCACGATTTCAATGACTTACGGGCGTGGAAAATACCACTTGAGCGGCGCGGAGTGCCAGCCAGTGAGAACTGATGTATCGGAAAGAGCGGACTCCGGGTTTCGTGCAGTACGGGAGTTTGTCAAGAAAATTTGGCAATTGATTGCAGAGACTGCTCCCGTCCTGCTGGAGCGAACTGTCAACGCTTCTTCCGCCGCCAAGTCATTGATTTTAAGGCATAAAGTGGTGGCGTGTGCAGATTTCCGAGCCGGGATGAGGATCGATCAAAGGGTTAGGCTTGCTTGCCGGTTCGTCGCCTCAGAGCACCCCAGGGCCATGCACACCCGGTAGATGTCAGATTTCGTGCGGCCCAGCCCTTCGGCGATTTCGCCATAACTGTCGCCATCAGCACGCATCCGGCGAATGGTCGCGGCGTCTTGGTCACGCTCACGCCGGACTTTAGGGCGGCCCAGCTTTTGCCCTTTGCTGCGTGCATGGGCCAAACCCGCCCTGACCCGTTCGCGGATCAGTTCACGTTCAAATTCAGCCATGGCACCGATGACGTGAAACATCATCCGCCCTGCCGGTGTGGTCAAGTCGAGGTTGTCGCGCAGCGACACGAAGGCACAGCCTACGGCTTGCAATTCAGCCAGCGTGTCCACAAGATGGCGAAGACTGCGGCCAAAGCGGTCTAGTTTCCAGACGGCAATCACGTCCAGTTTGCGGACTTTGGCAAGGCGCATCATGGCGTCGAGTTGGGGCCGGGAATCTTTGGAGCCGGACACACCAATATCCACAAACTCGCCCACCTCGTGCCATCCCCGTTTGGCGGCAAATTCGCGCAATTCGGTCAACTGCATCTCTGGGTCTTGTCCCTTGTCGCGAGTGGAAACCCTAGCGTAAAGTGCTGCATTCATTGTGGTTATCATAGATTATTGTACCATAAAATAAATGATTTGTGAAACGATATTGTATGGCCTTAAATTGTTGAAAATAGGCCCATGACGGCCTCGTTTTTGCAGGGTTTTTTTGGAACGATTGTCCGGAAGCCCCGCCGGATCACCCACGGCTTCCCAGGAGTGCTGGGGCTACCTCTACCACCTGGATGGCGGGGCACGAAGGGGGACATGACTTTCCTAGCCCCGGCATTTTTCCCTCCAAACGCTTGCGCACACGCTGCGCGGTGTTCTCCTGCTCCTAATGAGTCAACCAGGGCGTCCACGGCTTCAGGTACCGTACCCACAAGTCTTGTGTTGACCCGCCGCTCGCAACGATGCCGATATACACTGTCACCCACAACCAATCCCACTCAGGTAACCGCTGTAACTGGCCGACAAGTCCTTCCAGGTTCGTTTGTGCGCATACATGCGAGTTGAAATGCTCACAGATAGCTGGATTCAAGGGATTCAGGTTTGGGGGTTCTAACAGTGTGAGTCTTTGGTCACCTGACAGCTTGAATGTCGCTCGGCCAAACTGGAAATCCTTCGCAGGAGCTGAATCGTGAGAGGGAGGCTCATAGTCGAGTTCCACGGTTACCAACTGCTCAGGTGGCACTGCCGGAAGCTCCTTGGTGATATTGCTGACAAATCGCCTCCAGAGCCAATCGTCTTTCAGGATGACCTCAGGGCGCTTCCCATAACCTTGGGCGGCTGTTGAGCCCATGCCCTTCTCCACTTCAAAACCGCAGTAAATTCCACCATTTTCACCGGGCACCTTACCTGGTTGGGGATCGAAAAACAACTTCCCGTGCTTGTACGCTGGCCACTCGGTAGACGGAACGAGATACCATATCGCTTTGTCCGGCTGGTAGTAGTTGTAAGGACGGGCAACAAATCGGTTGTTAACAATTTCGTTCACAGCATATGCCAGCGTGCTGCCGTTTTTGAAGTCATTCATGTAGCTCACCAGCTCACCTGTATGTGAGACAGAACCTCTCTCCAATGGCTAATTTGCGGCTTCGAGAGCTTCATCAATCTCGACTAACTCCTCTTTCATGCCGTCTAGCTGGCTTCGTAACGAGTCGCGTAGGCCGAGGGTTTCCTTCCTATCCTGCACCCGGTCTGGTTGACTCTGTCCAAAAAGTAAGTCGAGTCGATTCTCCAATAATGCAATGGCTTCATCTCCGGCCTTCTGGAGTGAAACGATGAGAGCTTTCGCCTCCAGCAGGCAAGTCTTGTTTGTCGAAAGACCAGCGCACTTGGCCTTTAATGTGTCCAGCTCTGGTCTATGATTCTCCATCTCAGTGCTGACCGCATTTAGCCGTACATTATTGTGCTCAAGCTCTTTTTCAATAGAGTCACTTGAGCTTGCAGCCAGTTCCCTGCACTCCACCTCTCGTTGTTCCCGGCTATTGAGCATCCGGATTATCAGCTTAAATAAGCCGGGAGAAACTTGCTTGCCCATAAATGCGTTGGCCATAGATGCCCCCTTGCCACTAAGCACTATGGGATAAGCGCACGACCATTCAAACTTGTACTTCGTGTGTGTATTAACATCAAGATACTCTCCTGACAGCGTTGTAACATCCCCGTTCACGTCGGCCCGGTCACCCCTCACGAGCAACGGATAATTACCCCCAGTCACGGCTGAACTAGGAACAGTGGCACCATGCACAACCGGAGGTTGGTCTGCAGTGTCTGAAGAGTTTAAGGCGTCATATTTTTCGACAAGTGTCTTGATGGCCTCTATCTGTTGCGGTGAGAGCTTTACGCTTATGCGGTCAGGTACGAGTACCGACACGAAGACATCATGTGCTTCTGCCAACCTGTGCACTAGGCTTTCGTCCTCGATTCTCGCAGTCACGCTAAACAGAGGACTTCGTGGACGTTCTTCCCAATTAGTTGCTGGTAAGGTAATCACGGCACCGTCAATGGCAAAGGCTAAAGCTGCATAAGTGAACTGCCGGTCGCTCTGGGAATATGAAATAGAAACATTCACCAGCAGCGTTATTTGTTTTCGCTGGCCATCAAACGAGATACTAGCTACTGGATAAATCTTCCAGCAAACTGCACCGAAGAAGATGTCTCTGGAGTTGCATACGCTGGGGACTTTCGCAAGTGACAGGACTGTTCTTTGAAGAGGGTCATCTCGACGCTCGACAACTGCGGGTGATGCAGTGTTCTTATCTTTACCTAGGACGGCCCCAGTTGCGAGGAGTACAAGGGTCAACGCTGCTATACAGAACCGGCGACTTAGACGCATCCTGTGCCTGCCGAAGCCCCGTGTGATTGAGCCTCTATGCAGCTAATCTACTCGTGGACAGGCCTCGGTATTCCAGAAAATTGACCTCCTTTCCAGTATCTTGACGAGTCCCAGCTAATCTGCGCGTGGTCAAGTGGCGGGTGACCCTCTACAAAACAGTGCGTGGCAGGTCAAGCAGAATTCTTTCGCGCATTGGGCCAGCGCGTCCGAGAATTGCGGGTGAAGAGCGGTTACAGCCAAGAGGACATGATTGGCTTTGGCTTTTCAGCGCGGCACTGGCAGCAGGTTGAGGCAGGCCGCCCCATCACGATGACGACACTCCTCAGAATCTGCGACACGTTTCACCCAAGATTTATGCGGTTATCAAGTCGATTGGCAGCGGCTCTGCGAAGGTGTACTGTTCAACGATTGAAATGAAGGACATTCCATCGTGAATATCATGACTACAGAAAATGTCCGCTGGCATCTGGCGGAGCGTCTTGAGGACGCGAAACGCGACAGAACACGGCCCCTATGCAAACGCCAAGGATGCGATTAGAGGCGTATTTCTTCTGAGCTGCAGCACGCAATCGAAGGACTTGCGTTACAGAAGCCAAAGCGGTCTACGCTTACGTATAATTCTCACTTCTGAGGCTAGATGTTACAATCTCCCAAGAAGGAGGGCAGCAAAATGGGAACGGGACGAGGACAGAAAAAAACGAAAAGGAAACCTTGAGCGGCGATGTATCAAGCCTTTGACAGCGGGGTGGATGATTTCAGCGTATCGCCCAGAGGTGTGATCTTGTGTGGCCACCAGCGGACGCCGAAAGTTTCTTCGGGCAAGAAAATTCTGCTGTACTGCCAAGTATTTACTCCGCTACTCCCACTGGGTTCTGGCGTCAAATTTCTAAAGGCTGTACCGCCAGTTGGGTCTTCGGCACTCACGGACGCGCGTATCGTGGGATGGGTGATGACGAGGCTCTCGTCCTCTCTGCTCTCATCCTCAAATCGATACCTCACAATGAAGCGATACTTGATCTGCCGATCCTCATTACTTGCCTTGATAAAGACTTTCGGCCCCGTGACTGCCAACATACCACCATCCAGGCTTTCAGGCTTAACCTCCGCGCCCTTGTACCAGTAGCTAGCACTCTTGTCATTGCTATCGCATTGCAGTTCAAGAAATTCGGGTTGTTTGTCATGTTCGAAATGCTGCTCATACGGAACATCTAGTTTTCTCAAGTTGACCACTGAGTAGGACAGCTCCGCATCGACGATCACTGTATTTGCACCGATCTTGCTCGGCGTCAGTCGAACAGAAAGATTCAGGTCTCTTCGGACGATTTGCGTGAGCAACAAGGTTCGGATATGTTCTTGCATCTCGGGTGGAAACTCGTAACCCGCAAAGTGCTCGTAACCATCGATAACGAGTTTCGGCAATTCCTCCATGACGAACTTCTGTTTGAGGTACCTATCGACGGTGAGGGCTAGGATACTAGCGACAACCAGAGCATCGCCCGAGGACTCGAAGAAGTGAATCTCAGTTTTTGAATACAATAGCAGTAGAAGGATTCCCAAAACACCTATAGCGACAATCATCAAGGTCGATTGGGACAGCTTCCATTTCACCGGAATTTCCGTTTTAGCTTTCAACAGCCCCACACTATATACCCATCGAGGGACTCCAGCGCATAAATATTTTCTTTGGCCGGGCCCAGGGCGCGGGACGGGGGTCCGATCATACGGCAGTTTAGGCCAACTTCAAAAAGGAAATGTGGGTTCACATCACCCCTGAGCGGCTGGTTCGAGGTCTATATCAGCCCGAGTTGCATTTGGTCGTAGAACTGGTGCAATACTTCCTCCCTCATATGATCGATTGTCCCTTCCTGCAAGGCTTCCTCCACCAGAATCCGCAGCTGCCACCAGCTGTTCGGCGGCAGTCCAGATTGATAGGCAAACATGCGTTGCTCCAAACAGCACAACGGCTCATAAATCAGCTCTCCCTGAATGCGACCTCCTTCCACAAAAAACAGCGCCATACCCAGAACCTTATGCGCGCTTTTCACCTTATTCTGCTGAAAAAACTCCCTGATCGCCTCTGCTCCCGCCACTCCTCGCACCATCCGATGGAGCACCTTAAGTCCCACCCTCGTATGAACGTCATAGCAAAAGCTCGGCAAATCGAACAGCATTTTGTACGGCGGCACCGGAGCCTGTACCATCGTCATCTCCAGCGGGAGGGTCAGACCAACAAACCTCAACAGCCCTTCCGCCCGCCAATCATTCCTCTTCTGCCATGCCTGCCAGGGATTCTTAGCCGCCTGTACGATTGCCTTTTGCTGCAAAATGGCCGAGACAATCGGCTTGTCCTCCATCATCAGCTCGGGCAGCTCGGATTTGATGATCGCTGGTTCAATCAGCCCATAGGCGCAGTAAATGCGGCTGCGAGTCCAAAGATCGCACATCTGCTCCGCCAGGAAACAGAACAGACCGTAGTTCTCCTTGCCAGTTTTCTTCGGGGGAAAGACCGTGGCGCAGGCGACCACAAAGGAAGCAAGAGTATCATCGGCAGAACCTACATCCTCGCAAGCAATGACACAAAGACGCCTCCAAAAGTAAGCCCTCTCTTCTGGCATGCTATCCATTCCCGAAACCAGGCGGAGCGCCATCGACTTATCACCACGTCGAATTGATTTCTGAAAGGCTGACACCAACTCCCACTTTCGTTCCTTGTCGATTGCCAGGCTTTTGGGCGGTGCTTGGTAATCCCGAATGCCGGTGCAAAGCGACACCCATCTATTTGATGGAGCTTCACCCCACCTGCTCTCCGGGTAACCGAGCAATTCCTGAAACTGGTCAGAAAACATGTAATCCTTCTTAGATATTAAATAGTGGTGACACTTAGTTAGATGTAATTGTTGCGGAAAGGTTGAAGAGAGTTACTGTACAAGCTATAGAAGCTCTAGAAGCCGTTTGTACGCGCTTGGAAGATGAAGGTATAGGTTGAGGAGCGGTGAGTCCATCCGGTTCGCCTGGCGCTACTGTGACGCTGGTCAACGTCGTGCTCGCACAAGAGACGATGTCTGGCCTATCTACGAACTGACAGTGTCATCTACTGAATCACCTGATCCTCGCCTAATAGTCCCCGCGCCATAGAGTCCCACATTTGAGTGCAGGCGGGGAATGCCCAGTTCCGCCATTAGGCTCGTACATCTCCGTGATGATGCTGACAGACGGCTGCATGGTGGGCCTTACGGGGCTTCCCGCCTTGTATGCGATGGTAATATTCGCATAGTCTCCGCCAACAGAACTGGGATTCCAGTTCGGTGTGAACGTTCCAATTGTTCCCGTGTTTTGCGACTCCACCCCGCTTGAATATCCGCCGGTCGTTGTGATTACGCCAAGCCAGGGGCTTTGGGCTGCCCAATTTGTCGAGGCGCTGTTATCAATGCAGAAATTCAATACCAGATCGTTCGCGTTTGTTGTGGTGACTGCGCTGTTGCACGATCCTCCGGTATATGTGTTGCCGGCCTGATTCTTGACATCCACTGGCGACGGGGCTAGTCCCGCGACCTCCAGAATCGTGAGGGTTCTTACGGCTCCACTGGAGGTAGTGCTTATCGTGGTGGTGCCGCCGGTAATTGTGCTTGCTCGGTACAGGGTTAGCCATGTTCCGTTGGCTCCAAAATTTGCGCCCGCCCTGTCGTCCTGCACATAAATATCAGAAAAGTTGTCGCTTGGGGCGAAGGTCGAGCTGTTGCCAGCCGTGGCCCCCGCAACAAGAATCGACTTGCCGCTCGTGGTCGGGAAGTTAAACGTGCAGGCGGTCGCATTGCAGCCCTTGGACTGAATGATTGCAACCGATGCGCTCACCCACGTTGCCCACAACAGCACAGTTGACAATAAGAGGACGGCCTTTAACTTCCGTGACATTTGAGCACCTTCCTTGTCTTGCCTTTCCGGCCCGCGCTTCCTTTTAGCTCTTCCTAACCGCATACATCGGGGGCGTTGGACGCCCTGCGACCTACATCTGTGCGACCATCTCCTCACATCTTTTTCACACCCAAACTGGCAATCAGCTCGTCTAGCTCCTCCTGACTGGGTTTGTAAGCCATTCCCCTGTTCCACTTCGCAGACTTACACCTTGCACATCGTTTGGGGCTGGGGCTTTCAGACAGCCATTCATGCCCACAACGGTTGCACTGTGGAATCTTCCTCGTTACCCAAGCCATTGCCTTACCTCCACTGTCCCATTGGGACGTTTTTCGGGTAGTGGGTCAGTTTCGTTTTCCACAGGGGTCGCGGGATATGGCGGTAAGTGGCGGAATATGGCAGCATAAGGCATGACAATCGGCAAGGGAAAGCGGCCACGCGACCCCAACCAACTCGCCAAATGGACTGTGGACGTTTCCACGGGCCAGATACCCGAACCCCAGGAAGCGCCCACGCTGGAGATTGTAACCCCTCCTGCGAATCTCTCCGAGTATATGGCAGCAATCGGTCGCAAGGGCGGTCAGATCGGCGGCAAGCGCCGTCTCAAGACCATGACCAAGGAACAGCGCAGCAAGGTCGCTAAACGGGCTGCACGGGCCAGGTGGAAGAAAAAGTAACCCAAGCCTAAAAGTGGGCTGCTAATTTTTCTGCTGGATTGCTGGACGGTTTCCCTGAAATATGCCACGCTTTTCGGTATGGTCATCAACGGCGAGTACATCCAAACAGACGAGGACATCCGTAACCAGAAAATGCGTGCCTTGTATGCACATCAAGAGACGACGGAGAACCTAAACCGCTTGATTGCAGAGGCGCATGACGTTAGCCGGAAGCATCACAAGATTGCAAAACTACTGGGCGAACTGGAAACCTCAGCGCCCTTGTTAGCGACTTCGGAAGTACCGATCCTGACCCTTCCTGAGATGGAATACGGCGAATCGCTTACGCTCACGACCGCAAAGGCACTGGCGAACTCGATTGCTTTGGCGCGTAAGGAACTGGCCGACGCTGCGGAGACAAAGCGCAAGGTGGGGCTGGTATGACAGTCGAAACCCAAACATTCGTCGGGGTGGGTGATTTCGTGGGACTGCGTTTTACGTGTCGCAACTGCGGCGTAGGAGAGTAGAATCTAGCCACAAAAGAGAACGGGCCAAGGGTGCCAGCCCTTAGCCCACAATCTTGTGTCACGCACACACAAATGCTAACACAGGAGTGTGCGAGAAATTGCAGAAACAGCATGAGTCCATCGTAAGAATCGCCGACGAAATCCTTAACGTCATGGAGAAACACACGGCCGCAGGCCGTCACAGCCTAGAAGTCGTGGCAGCAGTGGGTATAGCGTGCAAGTTGTTCGCTGTCCCTAGCGACCAGAGGAAATCGTTGCTACGTGATCCAGAATCTGTTTCAGAACTTCCAGAATCTGCTTCAGTAGTTTAGTGGTTTCGGTGTCGTTCATATTTTGCTCCTAGCGTGCGGAGTACAAGGCGCAAGCGGCTCCAACTTCTAGCACGTTTCAGCATCTTTGGTACACTTTTCTCTTGACATGCTAAAGCGGCTATGGTATAAAGAGTCATTATGAATTGCTTGGACATCAAAACCCGCGCACAAGTCATCCGCTGCCTGATTGAAGGCTGCTCGGTCAGGGCCACGGTGAGAATGACCGGGGCTGCGAAGAACACGGTTGTTAGGCTCTTGGCCGACATCGGAACCGCGTGTGCTGTTTACCATGACTGCTATGTTCGCAATCTCCGTGTGCGCCGTTTGCAGTGTGACGAAATTTGGCAATTCGTCGGCTCCAAGGCGAAGAATGTCAGCATCGAGAAGAAGCAAGAGGGTTGGGGAGACATCTGGACGTGGATCGGAATCGACGCCGACACGAAGCTGGTGGTTTCTTACTTGGTTGGCGGGCGTGATGGCGGGTGGGCGATGGACTTCATGCAGGACTGCGCTGACCGCATCCGTGGGCGAGTACAGATCACTACAGACGGGCATCGGTCATACTTGGACGCGGTAGAGGGTGCGTTTGGGCTGGATTGCGATTATGCGCAGCTACAGAAGATTTACGGCGCTCCGATGGACGAGGAAGTCCGGCGCTATTCTCCGGCCCGCTGCATTGGCTCAGACATGAAAGTCGTGAGCGGTAACCCAGACCCCAAGCATGTGAGCACGTCATTCGTGGAGCGCCAGAATTTAACGCTCCGCATGAGCAACAGGCGCTTTACTCGTTTGACCAATGCTTTCAGCAAGAAGATCGACAATCACCGCCACTCGGTTGCGCTGCACTACATGTATTACAACTTCTGCCGTGTGCATCAAACACTGCGCGTCACACCAGCGATGGAAGCCAAGCTCACCGATCACGTTTGGAGTCTTGAGGAACTGTGCACGTTGCTGCCAAAGCCCGTTGTCAGAGCTTCTACGATTGAGAGGGATTTGCTGGCGAAGGTGCTTGATTCTGCGAGTTAAGTTCAGATTGAATCACGGCAATGGTTTGGTCTAAAGCCATCATTCGCAGTCGCTGGTTTTCCTCTTTCCCGAATTCCAAATCAAATCGAGCATTAGAGAACTCAAAGAATCTGCCGAGGGCGATTGCCGCTCGTTCTGTGATTTTGTATGGCCCCATCAACATAGTGTGCAGCAGTTCGTTCATAGCCACGCCAGCAGATTCCCTGACTGACATATCGACAGCGGAACCGCCAGCACGTTGCGCCGCTTCTGCTTGGGAACACGCCTTCACCGCTGCAAGATTCGCCAAGATGCGTGCATAATCCTGCTGTCCACTTTCTTGGTCGCGCAGCTTCTTTACCATGTCCTCGTGCATCTTCCGCATAGCTTCAGCTTGTTTGTCGGTCGGGTGGTAGACGATTTCAGTTCCCAGCGGAATCAAGTTGTAATCGTCATTGACGGTGTTCAACCCTTGTTCGATTTTCTCGCCTATCAGTGCGGAGATGTATTCTTTGCGAAAGAGCAGAACGGTCGAAATGAATTCTTTGAACTTGCCAGAGAATTCTTGCTGGTGGAGTCCCGTATCGGCGCACGCCAGCATCATGCTTTCAGTTTGGGCTGCGAACAGTTTCACGCGGAGCACTAACTGGTCAATCGTCGCCTGTGTCTCTTCTCTCAATCGGCCAGCTTTGACGGTAATAACCGTAACTGGTGCCTTGATGCAATTCGATGTTTGCTCCGCAATTCCCATCACGTGCAGGCCCAGAAACACGCCCTGAGCCAGCGTCAGGTCGCTGCGGTAAAGATTGTCGAGCAGATAATCGTAGCGGTAATCCTCGTGACCGGTAATGGCGGATTCCATTATCTCCGTGAGACGCGAGGCCGAACTAAGCCAAGCGGTACAAGCAGGCGGATCGACGGAGCGAGCGCCGATAATGAAAGCCATGCCCTTGTCGGATCGAGAGTAATCACTCGCCTCGTTCTTGCGAAAGTCGAGCAATTCCTGCTCAATAAACTTCTTCAATTCTGGCAGTGTTCTGATGTTGGTGCTGGTGATATTGTCGTGCAGCCGTTGAGTGCAGGCGTCAATCAGTTCGCCATTGTTGCCGCTGCCCGCTGCTGCTATGTCGAAGTTGCCACAGCGTTTCGGGATTAGCTTCTTGCGATCAACCCGGTACTGGTTATTTGGCCCTGCTGTTTCTTGTGAGTCGGAACAGATGACAAACCCATCACTGCATTTAAGCCCGACAATTAGGGTCACGTCCTGCTTGCGCCTCAGCGATAGAATTGGAGAGCGGAGGGCTAACATCTTACGCCCCCGCCTGTGGAAAACGAAACTGACCCACTACCGTTTTTCGAAATCACTTGCAATTTTCCGTCACTTGGCTTCCGACTATGTTGCCTTCACAAGATTCCTACAACCCCACTTCAGACCTGTGTTTCTTGTCCATCTCGCTCATGTAAGCAAACACGTAAACACCAATAGTCGCCCCATCTCGTAGTTCATGCAGGCTAGCCTCTACACACATGCCGCTGCTACCCGCTACAATCCGGCGTATCTACAACCATGCTTCTCAGTGCCGAACCGATCAGGCACGGCATTTCGCTTGGATTCGCCTGCCGAATTCATAAGTCGGGGCACAGACAGCGGCTGATACAACTGCTGTAGAATCACACCGGCCCTTTTCCGACTCTTGCTACATCAGGCGAGCCAGCGTCTATGCCGGGAGTGTCGTGCATCAGCTCGCTGACGAACCTCTGAAACTTCCCTTTGCCTAGACCTTGGGCGTCTAGCGAACGCCACGTGCCAGCCCCTCCAGTCAACGCCCCCGCGGGACGCGTTGCTCTTCGGCTCTTATTCAAACTCTTTATGTGTGGCATACATTTCTTCCTTACTCGGTTTGTAAGGTTCTTCTTTCACAGGCTTAGGCAATGGCGGTATCTTAAACTTCGGCTTCGTCACCGATTCCACAGGCTCCTGTACAATTGCTTATAGCCTCTTGTTGACCGCGCTGTCATGATACTTAACGAAGAACGCCACAGTAGGTATCTCAGGTTGCGAGCCAAACAGTCCGTGGTCAGTTTTGGCGGCTCTGACGAAGCTGCTCCAGTGTCCAAGCACGAACTCAATCACTGCTCCCGCATCATTCCCTACATCCTTGCCAACGTGCCACAGCATCCCACATTCATCCTGAGTCAATGGTTTATGGTATTTGTCCGGCTCCAGTGTGCTTAAACGCTCCTGCCACAGCACCGCCAGCGAATGGCCCCTAACCTTTTCCTTAGGCTTCGGCTTATTACCTGTTTGTGATCCACTCTCCGGCACCGGAGTTCCAGCATTCAACCAGGCAGGAGAAGCAGAAATCGCCATCACCTTGTTATTCTTAGTGCCAGTCTTGACATACTGTAGAGTTGTGTCAGGGGGCGTCTCTTCTAACACCTTCTGTCCTTCTATGTTTTCTAAGTTCTTTTCTTTATCTTCCTCCTGGCTGCTTTTGCTTGAGGTTTGTTCTTTGTGGTATGCGTGCGACAGCACGCAATTGCTTACCCCAATGCCATCAATACCATCACTACCTTCACTACCTTCACTACCTTCACTACCATGAGTACCCTCAATACCCTGACTACCATGACTAAAGTTGGTATCCGCCAATTGGCACTTCTTACTGCTCGGGTCTAACTCCACCCCCGTCTCTGTGAACCGCTTCAGGTCAAAGCGGTATCTTGCTGCCGTCCCAGAAGGACGATGCGCCTTTGCCATTAGCTTGATATAACCGTCTTGCTTGGCTTTCCGGCAATAATTACTTACTGACTGTTCGCTTACCCCTTTGCCGATCAGCTTGCTCAGGAGAGTGCTCAGCGTCCCCACGGGGAGCAGAATGTCCCTTCGTGGTGTGAGCCTTTGAAAATGGAAGGCTATGCCCAGATAATGTTCATATCCCTCACAGGTGGGAGTATCCAGCAGCGTTAGCGGCTCATTTATCACGCGCTCTTCTATTGTCGCCAGTGGGGAAGCTCCCGCCGGGACATTGACCTGCTCCCATGCGGTGACGAATTCTACAGAAGGCAGTGAGACATCAGGAAAGAGCTTCCCCCAATCGGGCTTCACCTCACTATTCAACCGCGTGAAAGCATCTTCTGCCGTACGATCTTTTAGGTCTGGATGGGATTTCAAGCATTGGACGAGTTTGAACAGGGGCGACGTGTAACGGTGCGTCCCCTGCCTCGATTCGTAGTAAGCGTTGTTGATCTTAACTGCCAATAGGAAGTAGTCGCTGAGGGGCAGTGCGGCTGTGGAGCCATTTGCCACGGCGACATTTGCTTGGGGAGTGCTCGCGGAATCGCTTGGGCACAGGGGTTGACTTTCTGCGGGTAGGTACGCTATCTTAAGCATGTTAGTCACCATTCGGAGTTCGTTAAGGCCCACGCTGCCGCGTGGGTTTTTGATTTATAAGTTCGACAAGCTGGAGGTCGGCTCGGCTTGGTTGTGCTTCTTCTTTCGTGGAAGGCTGTGCCTCTTCTTGATAGAGGACGTATCCTCTTCACGAGAGCGTAACCACGAACGCACGGACACAACGGAAAAAAGAATTGTCCGCCCACAACGAACGCGGGGTGGCCCTTTTCGCAAAGCTTCCCAGCGGTCGATAGTTCGAGGACTTACGCCGAGTTGCTGTGCTAATTCTTCGCGCCGCAGGAAGCCTTCAAGGATTAGCTTAGGAAGGGGGTCTTGCTGTGATTCGGGGTGGGGGGTATAGGGGGTTGTTGATGGTAGGTCGTTCTGCAGCCTCAGCATGTTCGTTCTCCCAATGGTAGTGGTAAAGTCCTGACTCCACTCCATTGGGCTTACTCAGGCTGACTTTAAAGGTAGCACACGCTGCGGTTAGTGTCAACGTAATTCGCTATGCAAGCGATTACCACAATTCTTCCGTTTGTCAAGAATTTGCATAGGACGGATTAGAGCTATTCCTTCTTCTTACCAGCATTCTGGTAAATACTCCCAAACTTGTTGCTGGCAGTGCGGAGAGCCTCATCCTGGATATGGGCATAACGCATCGTGGTTTGTGCTTGGGAGTGTCCTAACAGCTTGCCCACAATGTGAAGGCTTACTCCATTCGAGACAAGATGAGAGGCAAAACTATGCCGCAGGTCGTGGATGCGAATGGTTGGCCGGTAGCGCGTGATGGCTCGTCGCTTTCCCTGGAGGGTAACTACATCAGCCAGAGCAGCGGCCTTACAGACCTGCACCCATGTCCGGCGCAGAGTTGTGCGGGGTTTGTCACCGTTCAGACCGGGGAACAGGAAGCCTTCCCCACCACTCTGCTCTTTCATCCGGGTAAGCAATTCCAACGCTGCGGTGTTCAGCGGGATTCGTTCCTCTTTTTTCTCTTTGGTGGAATGGCTAGGCTTGATGAAAGCTCCGCGTTCAAGGTCGTATTGCAGCCACTCCGATTTCAACACCTCCATCTCTCGTGAGCCAGTGAGCATAAGCAGGCGCAAGGCATCAGCCGCGTTCTGATCGGGGTATGCGTCTAAGGCTTGCGTGAACCGCCGCAGTTCTTCGGCGGTCAACCATTTTTCACGCCTATTCTCAGCAAACTTCGTGATACCACGCGCCGGGTTGTCGGGTCGCCATTCCTTTTCAATTGCGTATGAAAACATCGTGCTCAACAATGCGAGGACACGATTCCCTCTGTAAGGCGTTCCTTTCATCGCTTGGTGCAAGTCTTCCACATCGCGTTTGCTAACTGATTGGACGTGCAACTGGCCTAGCTTGGGCAGAATGATGCCTTGAAGCATCTCCCGGTCATTTCGTATGCTGCTTGGGCGTTTGTGTGCCACCACATGGCGTTCAAAGAATTGCGCTGCCAGTTCGCTCACTGTAGGTGCTATACGCTCTTCCTGACGCCTTTCTAGAGGGTCATTCCCTTCGTTGATTTCTCGCCTCAAGTCCAAAGCACGGTTCCTTGCTGCGACCACCGTCCACTCAGGATACTTGCCGATGGTGATGCGCCGCTCCCGGCCACGAGAATAGTAATTCAAGACAAAGGACACTGCCCCGGCACTGGTGACACGTACCCCGAAACCGGGAATCTGGGTGTCGTAAGTGATGCGGTTACCGCTCTCAGGCGCGACGAGGTTCTTGATAATTTTCTCGCTGATCTTCACTGACATAAAAGCCTCGTGTCCGTGTAGTGTCCGTACAAAATGCGCACCAGTGGCTTTTATTGTCTCTCGTTGTCAGCAGAATGTCAATGCAACTGATTGCAATAAAAGAATATGCATGACATACTAAATAAACCGTGTCCGGCTAGAATGTCCGGTTGGCTGACTCTGGATCAGCATATCGTGGTTCGAATCCCTGGGGGGCAGCCAATAAATAGGCGGGTTTCCTGCAAGCACCACCGAACAGCAACCCTACTGTGTCGCCCCTGTGTCGCCAATTTTTATTCAGCCTTGGACCCCGAAGGGACCGCTGTACGCGGAAGCTCACGAGCGTTGCGCTCAGCCACTGTGCCGTTGTCGGCAGGATCACTTGTGACATGGGCTCCCTTGAAAAGAGCCGCAACTTGTTGGAGCAGCGCTATTAATCTGGCTTGGCCTTTTCATGCTTGGTTGTGACGGGAACCGTCATACTGACCTGTTCTCGACAGCTACGCAGCTATAATCCACTGGCTGAGATCATATGACAGTGCCTAGTAACCCATCATCGCCGATGCCGTTGGTCACCGGCAGGTTCTTATCAATGGTTGACGACGACCGAGCACGGCATAGATGAACTACTGACTGTTTGCCCAGCCGTCGTGCTGGGGAAGCATTTGGCGGTGACCTCATGCGACAGTGGCCCACTCCAGCTAAGTGATGAGGAGAAATCGGCCGCCTGGAACCATCGCGGAGGAATATCGTACAGTCCCTGCATTGAGTCGCTCGATATGGTGCCAGTTCACGACCTATACGATGAATGGTACGTCTTCAAAGTTCCCGTTGATCTAGGAGCTATTCGTGAAGGTAACATTTTTGAATTTCCGATCTCGCCCAGACACGTCGAGGTGTTCGTGAATTTCGGTTTCGCCATGGACGCGCCAGAGATGCAAGACCTCGTGAGCCGATTCTGGCAACAACTGGAATGGATTCGCCCCGAAGCCTACATTGCCGAAAGCGATTATGGCTTCATGACGTTAGTCACTCGTGACAACGGCTTGTTCGCAGCGGTTTGCCAAGCTTTTTCTGGCCGAAACTGCTGACTCTCATCTCGAAATTTGGTGCTAATCGCTTTTCGTGGGAGAAGTTGGTTCTAGCAGAACGACTTCCTGGCGGCCATGGGGATGAAAACGGAGGCAATCCAGTGAACTGTGGGTTGGATTGTGGGTTGAGTTTTTTGAGCCAGCATTCCGCAAATCCTTTGGAATGATGGCGGGGTCGACGGGACTCGAACCCGCGGCCTCTGCCGTGACAGGGCAGCGTTCTAACCAACTGAACTACGACCCCGCGTCTGAAATCAGCCACATAGCGGAAAGCCGCGTCTGGAGCGGCGTTTGCAGGTTTCGCATACAGCGCACCATATGCCTCCCCTGCCCCACTCCGCCGCTGTTTCCGGCGTAACGGCCTATAAACCGCCTATAAGAATTTCCTTTGCGTGGCTGTGTCACGATGCCTGTGATTTTAACACACTGGAAGTCGTCTGGCCGAAGTGCACCGCATATGTTGCATGCCGTGATATCATCGGCACGTTCTTCCCGCCTGCTCTGGCGGTTGATCTGTGGACCTCGCTGATTCACTGGAGAAGCGCACCACTGCGCTCACCGTGTCCGATGTTGCCGAGCTGCTGAATATCAGCGGACGGCAGGTCTACAAGCTCGCCTCTGACGGTTCCCTTCCATCTTTCAGGATCGGCGGTTCGGTTCGGTTCAACCCGTCGGCTATGGCTGCATGGTTGCGCTCGACGGAAAAGCTGGGGCCGTCATCGGTGGATGCGAAGGAACAGGCGCGGGCGCGCAGGGCCTGATTATTTCTCAGGGCAGGTTTCATTCGCCAGGCGCATCATGACCAGCTCAACGTGGCCGAGGCTCTCGTCGTTGATGTCGAATTTGAAGCGGGCCTTGAAGGCCTGGGGCGACAAGGCAAGCGCGGCGAAAAACTGATCGTCCCCCTTCGCCTCATACCAATCGGTAATGCATTTCGTGCGCGCGGGGTCGCCGTTGATTCCTACCGAGAAAGCCAGCATCGAGACGGCGCCGAGGGCGTAGACACGCTGTTGCTCTGGTGGGTGCTTCAGGAATGCGCTGATCGGGATGGCCTGGGACGATTGCGGGATCAGGATCATTGCGAGGAAAAGCAAAGCCGGCAAGCGGTGCATGGCGTGCCTCCGCTTCGGATTATAGGCCGACCTACCCGGTTATCGAGTTAAGCCGCAGCGGATGCAGACCGCATGACCTCCGACGAGCGTGACGGGCTGGTGGCCCTTAAAGAAACAGATAAGCTGGTTGATGATCTGGCGCAGTCGTGTCTTCATCCATGCCCTTCATCCCTTGCCAGTTTTTCGAGGATGGCTTCAAGAAACCAGTCGTGTCGTGACGGCTTGACCATGCGTTTGGTTATGAGGGTATCGATGCGCTCGGTGATGGACGGTTGCAGGCGGAGCTGGTGGCGCTTGTAATCCTCGGTCGCCTCGGTCTGCTTTGCAACGGTTCCGCCCTTCTCGATCAGCTCGTGGATTCTGCGTTCATCGATCTTGGCGGTCGGTGTCGGTTGCTGTGGCTTCGGTCTGATGGCCATTATCCTGCCGCCGTTTTCTGAGATTGGTCTGAGGTTATTGTAACGTCAAAACAACGTTGATGCAGCGCGGTCATTTCCTCGGCCGCCTTGGCGTTGTAATGCTTGCCGGTCAGTTCCGTGACGGCCAGCCCCTGCGAGGCGGCATGAGCGAAGGCCCTTGCGGCTGCCGATGGGGGCGTCGAGGAAAGTCAGCGAGCCTGTCTCCCGCAGGAGTTCGATGGCTTCGGCGTTCTCCCTCCCCTGCCCTGCCGCGTCGGCGCGGTTCAGGAAAACGTAGGCCTGCAGCTTCGGGTTCACCTGCCGCATTTCCTCGACCAGATGATTGACGTTGCTGATCGACCAGACGTCGAAGCTGCGCGGGAAGCATGGGACCAGAAGGATATCGGCAACCGACAGTGCGGCGCGCTGGCTGGTGGTGTCCCTGCCCCCGGTATCGATTATGACGTAGTCGTATTTCGGAGCGAGTTCCAGAGTTTCGGTGCGGACGGCTTTTCCGGTCAGCTTGATGCAAGTGTAGGCCGGGGCGTCCGGGTGGTCCTGCTTCCGGGCGGCGGTGAAGTCCGCGGCGGTTTCCTGGTCGTCGGCATCCACCAGCAGCACTTCGGCCCGCCTTCCGTCGATCATTTTGCCGGCGGTGATGCAGGCGAAATTGGTGGCGACGGTGCTTTTGCCGCTGCCGCCTTTTGTGTTTGCGATGACGACGATCTTGTTTTCTTCTGGCATGGGGGATTTCTCCGGTAAGGTCAAGGTCATGTTAAGTTAACGTTATTGTGAGGTCAAGGATAACATCTTCAAGCCGTCCGTTTGGAGACGTTCGTAAACAGTTTGGCCGTTATTGGTCTGTGCGTATGGCAAAAAGACTTGGTAAAGCTCGGCCATTTGGGCGTTGATGATGGCCATCTGGGCTTCTATCCAGTCCTTTACAATTCGCCACGCGACCCGTTTTGCGTGCGCCTCGTCGCGATATTCGCGGTCTTTCTTCAGGGCATTTGAGACCCCGGCCACATTGGCAGGAAGTTGAAAATATATCTGCCCTTGTTTCGTGGGGACGCGGAAGCGTATGGCGGAGATGTCCCCTGCGGAATCGTACTCGTTGAGGATGGCGTTAGCGCCGGCCTTTGCCAGGATCTGATGGATCTCGTTTACCGTCTGGTTGGCGGATATCTTGGTGGTGTAATCCAGGATGGCCATCAGGCGTCTTTGTCTTAAAGGTCACGATAACGTTACAGTGACCTTAAAATAACCTTGGCGCCGTGTCAATCCTTGATCTTCCGGTTCGGCTCCAGCCCGAGCGCGCGCATACAGACGCCGCGCATTTCCAGCAGGTCGCGGAGGGTTTCGGTAATCATGTTTTCGATGGTGTCGCCCGGGCGGCCGGCGTTGAGGTGCTTGGCGATCTGGTTGACGTTGGAACCGATCTTGCCGAGTTCGGCCAGCAGCCTCGCCACGGCCTGGGTGTCGACCTTGGACTTGGGCGGCTTGTAGGCGAGGACGGCGGTGCGGAAGAGGGCGCTGACCCCGCCGGCGGCTTTGGCTTTGGCGGCGACCTCGGCCTTCTCGGCCTGGGTGACGCGGGCATGGATGATCTCCGTGCGCTTACGCTTCTTGCTGCGGCTCATGACGCAGGCTCCCGGCAGGGCGCGCATCCCATCCGCGCAGGGTGGGGCAGGGTGGGCGAGGGCGGCACGTCCCTTCCGCGGGTCGCAGGGGCAAGGCCCCTCGTCGGGGTCCACGGCCGGAACGGCATGGTCAGGGTCCACGGGCGGAACGCCTTGGGCTGGTCCACGGCGCGCAGCGCCTGGCCGGGGGATCAAACGGGGGTCGGAGAACCCCTTTGCGAGATGAGGCGGAGCCGGGCGGCGGTGCTACCGCCGCACATCTCGCGCTTCGTCGCAGCGACCGTTCTGTTCCTGTTTTGTTTGGGAATCTATGTGGTTGGCTTTGTTTCCGTAAGAGCATCATGCGGCAAATCCTTACTTACTGCAAGCAATTTTTGACACACGGCTGTTTAATGAATAGTTACCACCGAAAGCTGTAGTCATAAGCATAAGGCATCTATGTGGCGCCCTATTGTTCTTTTCGTTTTCCTGCTGGTGGGGCTGTTCTTCGCCGTCGTGTATATCCCCGGAGCCGCTGACTATGTTGAACGCTTCGGTCATTCTTTGTTCTATAACGGGCCTGTCGGAATAATCGGCGGCTGGCTCCTGGCTCCCGGCGTTCTGTTTGTCCTCGCTGTCTGGCACAGCATCCTGCGGCAATCATCCGACCCTTTTGGCCAGGCTGCAAATCCCGCACTGGTGGTTTTCATCGTCGTTTTCTCGTGGGTTTTCTGGTCCACGTTTATTTCCCGGTCGTTGAAATTCATCGGGCTGTGGAATCCGTTCGGCTCCTCCGTCTATGGCGCTCGGCCAATCATCCTGCGGGCCATTGTTTTTATCGGCAGTTGGTGGGAAATCCTGACCCGCTTCGGACGACAGGCAACTGGGGGATGGGCCGGAATCCTCGAAGTTCTGTCCTGCCGTTTTAAGGATGGCGATATTTTCCTCGGGCGTCCCCGGTTCAAAATTGGCGGCGGGATGCTGCGGCCCATTGGCGTTCCGACTGAAAAACACATGGTCACCATTGCCGGGACAGGGGCTGGAAAATCAACCGGGGCGCTGATTCCGAACCTGTGCCTCCACAAGGGGTCTTTGCTCTGCGTCGATCCCAAAGGAGAACTGGCGCGGATTACTGCAGCAAGGCGAGGGCAGGGTGGTGGTGGCGTCAGGGGAATGGGACAGGATGTCTATGTTCTCGACCCGTTCAAAATCACCGGAATTGAAAGCGCGTCCTACAACGTTTTTGACGAAATGGCCCGGATCGCTGAACAGGACATCGATGCGCCGGTCAGTTATGCGGGAAAGGTGGCCGAGGCTCTGGTCGAGATTACCGGGCGCGATCCTTATTGGGACACGGCTGCGCGGCGAATTCTGATGGGGCTCATCCTTTATGTTTTCCAGGGGCCGGCCGAGAAGCGCAATCTGGTCCAGGTGCGGCGCCTGTTGATGGAAGGGGACAAGGAAGGTTTCGAGGTCGGGGGTGAGGGCTGGGTATATCAGCCGGAAGAACAACGATCCATTCGACGCCATGCTGGTGACGATGCAGCACTGCCCGCCCGGACCTTACCGGGACACGATTGCCTTCGCGGCGGGATCATTGTTGCAGATGGGGCCTAATCAACTGGGTTCGGTTTTATCGACGGCGCAGGAACATACCGCCTTCCTCGATCTCCCCGAAATAAGGCGCATAAGCCTGTCGTCTGATTTTCTGCTGGAGGAGCTGAAAAACCGGCCGATGTCGGTTTATCTGTCCATCCCGCTCAACGCGGTTTCAGGCGTGGCAGGTCGGTGGCTGAGAATGTTCGTGCTGCTGCTGATCGACATGATGATGCGGGTCCAGAAAGCGCCGAAACCGCCGATCCTGCTGGCGATTGACGAATTCCCGAGCCTGGGCAAGCTGGACGGGATCGAGGTCGTAGCACCCGGCCTGCGCAGCTACGGTGTGCGGTTCTGGGTGGTTGGGCAGGACATCGAGCAGTTCCGCAAGGTCTACCCGGATTCGTGGAACACTCTTATCGGCGGGGCTGAGGCCGTGCAGTTCATGGGCATCAAAGATCCCGAGACGGTGAAGATGGCGGTCGAGTTCCTGAACAGGCACGTCATCCAGAGGCAGGAAGGCGAGGGGCAATTCCGCCGGAACGTGGCGGAAGAACGGAACCTGCTGGACCCGGACCAGGTTTCGCAGATCCTCTATAAGGCGCGGAAAAACCAGATCATCTGGCGCGGCGACCGGCGGCCGATGATGCTGAAGGTGACGCCTTATTTCGAGTATATGCCGTGGTGGTATTACAGCGCCGACACGCGCTACCCGGAAAAGTGGAACCGGCAGATTTGGCGGTCCGGCAAGGTGAAGCCATATCGCCTGCCGAGCTATAAGGACTACTTGCCGCCCTCTACGCCGCCAAAGTTGCCGCCAAAACCCCCGACGCCGCCATCAGTAAAACCGCCGGGAACTTTGCTGCCGCCGCGTCCAGGGGCTGGCCCGGCTGATAATATCGTGACCAGGCCGACGCTTCCCCAGGAGATATTAGACCTGTCGCCTGATGAGTTCTGGCGGAGAATGGACAAGATGGGCAATGAAATCAGGGGCGACAAAATCGGGGACGGGCCGAAGCCTGTCCCGGTTCCTCCCGCACGGCAAAGGCCACGCCTGCCGGCGGAAATTCTGGAGGTCCTGAATCCGCCGCCGGTCCATGGCGTCGTCGAGCTCGATCCGATTGACGAGCTGGATGCCATGATCGGGCTGGAGTCGGTGAAGACGCAGGTAAAGAAAACTGTCAGTCTGATCCAGCTCGGCAAGGCGCGGGACGCAGCCGGTCTGCCGCGTCTGGAGCTGACGCACCATCTGGTTTTCGCCGGCAATCCTGGGACGGGAAAGACGACGGTGGCGCGGATCATCGGCCGGATTTACAAGAACATGGGCCTGCTGAAATCCGGGCATCTGGTCGAGGTCGATCGTGGCGATCTGGTCGCCAGCTTCATCGGCCAGACGGCGCCGCTGGTCAAGGAAGTCGTCGAGCGGGCGACGGACGGGGTGCTGTTCATCGATGAGGCTTACAGCCTCGCTCCGGAAACGCCCGGAACGGCGGATATGTTCGGGGCGGAGGCTATTGCGACGCTGCTCAAGCTGATGGAGGACCGGCGCGACCGGCTGGTGGTGATCGCCGCCGGTTATAGCGCGGAGATGGAGCGGTTCATCAATTCCAACCCCGGACTGGCTTCGCGCTTCAAAAAACGGATCGACTTCCCCGATTACACAGCGACTGAACTGATGGAGATTTTGCAGAATATCTGTATTGCTGCGAAATATCAGATGTCGATGGACGCGATGCGTAGAGCTGCGGCGGTCATGATGAAGATTGACCACGCGCAGAACCCCGGCAACGGGCGGGCGGTACGGAATCTGTTCGAGGAATGCGTCGCCCGGCAGGCAATGCGGCTGTCCGAGCGGGGACAATATGGCGCCGTGGATCTGACCATGATCGAGGCTGACGACGTGCCGGAGCTTGAGGAAATGCGGATGTGAAGCTGCTGCCGACAATGCAGGTGCGCCGGTCTGTCCTTGAGGCGGCGCTGACGCTGAAGGCGCAATACGGTTCCCGCGCAATGGCGGTTGCCGAGGAGCGGCGGGACGCGGGGTATAGGGCGCGGGACACGACGGGTGCTTTCTGGGGTGCGGTGAAGATACACCTGCAGGGAACGAAAGGGCAGCCGTGGCGCAGGCCGTATATCGTCGAGGATGCCGGGCAGGGCTGGCCGCCGGTTTCCCGGCCCGGCGCGGAACCAGTGGAGGAGGACGCCGGGCTTGATTTCGGGGCGGGTGATCCGAACCGGCCGCCGGAGCCTGACAGGAGGCATCCCCTGCACGAAGCGCGCGTATGGACAGGTCTGGTGCTGGATATCGCCGCCACGGGCTGGCGGGAACTTAAAGAGGCTATACGCGAAAAGAAACGGAAGTGTTCGCTTTAAGGCTTGATCGCATGGCATAACATCTCCTCAAATCCGTTTTTATCGCGGTTGTTAAATCTGAACGTCAATTCGTTCAGGTACAGGTGCATATATTTTTTCGAGACGTGATGAAACTGGCCGTAGACAGCCCGCTTCATGATCGCCCAGAATCCTTCAATCGTGTTGGTGTGGATCATGCCAAATTGTCCGCTGAAAAGATCGCGCCGCGAATAACCCGCGCTGTGGCTGATACGGCGATGCGCGACGATATTATTCAGGTTGTTATAACCTGTGTACTCGTCCGTGGTCAGGACGCTGCTGCGCGTGTCGATCATGGCCCGGACGTATCGTTCCATGTCGTCGGCTGTCATTTCGTGCTTATCGACCTTCCGCGCCTTCACGCGCCCGCCGCGTTCAATCGCGCCGACAACAGGAATTTTATCAGTTCCACGGCCGCGCTTTGAAGTGTCGCCGCCCTTCGGATCGTCGTCCTTGTTGTTGCTTTTTCGCGGCTTCCCGCCGATATAGGCCTCGTCCATTTCAACAAGGCCCGACAACAGCTTGCCGTCATCCGTCATTGCCGCACGGATGCGGTGCATCATCGACCAGACGGTGGGCCGGCGCATTTCAAGATCACGCGCCGCTTGCATCGCGGACAGCCCTTTTTTCGCGGAAAACATAAGCGAAATCAAAAGGAACCAGCGTTGCAAATCGATGTGCGAATTGTGGAACAGCGTTCCAACGGTGACGCTGAATGATTTTTTGCACAAACTGCACTGCCAGCGCGACCGCTGGCCCTTCTCGACGTGCTTTGAGACTTTGCCGGAACGACAATACGGACACTCCGGGCTATCGCCCCACCGCACCTGTTCAAGGTGGGTGAGGCAATCCTCGGCGGTTGGCCAGCGGCGGTAAACGGCGATAATCGAGGTCATGCGACCTCCGTTGTGTCAACTGTGATCGCTTTTTCAGTAATGATTTTGCTGGAAATTTCACCATCGGCTTCAACCGTTTGAGCCGTCAGCCACAGTTTGACTTCGTGATATTCTTTAAACCCATCATTAACAAGGGCTTGTGCATCTATGTTTTCAATGGCGGCCCGCACCGCAGCTTCCGTATCAAACGAAACGCAGTCATTCATCAGCGTCTGAAACCCCTCATTCGTGAGGTTCATTTGGTGGCCGTTTTTTAAGCCGAGCGTGATGTAAAAGGTCGTTGTCATGGTCTTTTTCCTTCAAGTTCTAAAGTTGAAAAATTCCGAAAAGAAAAAAGGCGGCGGATCGACCTGACCCGCCGCCGCCTGGATCAGCAGGGAATTTCATCCGCCGGATCGAGATAATCGGATCCCTCGGCTTCCGTGGTGGGCTGGTCTGAAACATCGGCGTTGCGAAGTTCCAGAACCTTGTCGATCGCCAGCTTGACGGTGTGCTGGAGGGCCAGCAGGCCGTCGAGATCGAAGCTGTGACTGTTTCTCCAGTTCCCGTCCGGGGTCTTGTAGCCGCGTTGAAAGCTGACATCGAAGAAAGTGCCTTTTTCAGTGCTGCGCGACCAGATTGCGGCCTGGACGTTGCGGACTTTCACCCGGCCGACCGGGGCCTTCGTGGTTTTGTTTTCGTTAGACATGATTTAGTTCCTCTCTTTGTTTGTACCGGCAACCATTGCCGGCCTTGTGATAACTGGTCAGTCCGGGAAAACTGGACCGGACGCAACGCCCTAACACGGGAGCGTCTTTGAATGCGAAGCTTCCTGGCGAAGCATGGGCGAATGGAGCGGGCCGGGCTTGCGTCCATCAGGGACGGTTTTCCGGCAAGGTGTCACAAAAAGGCTGGCATTAATGGATGGCGGGATCAAAAGAGGGGAAACAGCTGGCTAACGGAAACGGTGAAGGAAGACGGGTCACGGAAACACCCCGCATTTTCCAAGGACGCTGCGCCGCAATAAACAACGGGCGCTGTCAGATTGTTTGCTTTCGCAGCGGCTGCCCCGGACGGTGGAGCAACCCGGAACAGCGGAGTGAAGGATTAAAGGCCGTGCTCGTCGGCGGCGCTGCGATAGGGGGCGGGGATCACGATGTCCTCCAGCTCCTGCCCGCGGACGCGGACGATGGGGTCGCCTTTGGCGTCGACCGGCGGGACGTAAAGATTGCAGGGCTTGACGTGGGTGATGCCGGCGGCTTCGATCCGGTCCGCCGCTTCCATCAGCATCGCGCGCAGTTCCGCGATGGACCAGATATTTCCCGATCCGCCGATCTTGATGCGGAAGCTATCGGTCGTCGATTTCTTCGGGCGGTAGGTTTTCTTCGGCGGCATGCCCTTCCTTGATAACCCGGCGCTGCGACGGGGTCCAGCCGAAAAAGAGCGTTTCAATCCTCCGGTTATGTAACCCTGCCTTCTGGCCTTGGCTCGTCCAGAGATGCCCTTCCGGCGCCGCCGGTCAATGAACAGACCGCTCCATTCGCCCGCAAGTGCGGGCTCCCGTGCAATTCATGACCGGCGGCTTGGTCCGTCCGGGCGGTGTCCTCCCCATGCAAGGCCCGATGGCAGGGCCTGATAACAGAGGAGGAAAACATGAAACTGATCTCGAATATCGAACTGGACAAGCGCAGCGACAGTGAATTATCGGCTTTGTTCTGCCAGTTTTCGAAGGGTCTGGTCCGCACCGAGCGGCATTCGCCCGAGCGGCGGAACGCTCTGGCGTCCCTGGAGAATATCAGCCGCGCGCGGGCGCAGCGGATGGCGATGAGGCCGGCCCTTTAGGGGCCGGCGCTTTACCGGCGGGTGGTGCAGTCAACCGGGGCAGGGCGGTAGCGTTTCTCCCGGCCGGTGTCCCCGGTGTCGAGCCCGTCGCGCTCCTTCTTCTCCGCGCGGCGGCGGAATTCCTCGGCGAGGCTGGAGGTCGTTGTGGTCGTTTCGGGCACAGGTTCGGGGGCAGGCTCGGGAGTAATTTCCGGCGTCAGGCCGGCACGGTCGAAGGCTTCGCGCAGCGTGCCGGTTTTTTCGATTTCGGTTTTCTCCGGTACGGGTTCGGCTTTCCGTATGCCCTGTGCGGCGCGGGTGAAGGGTCCGGTCAGGGTTTTCTTGTCCGTCTGTTTTGCGACGGGTCCGCGGGGCAGGATGATGCGTTCCTGTGGCGGCGGGGCGAGGACTGGACCTCCTTTCTCCGGCGGGCGGCTTGTGCCGCGGCCGGCGGCCTGCTGGAATTCCTCCCGCCGCAGGGCGGTTTCGAGCGAGCGGAGTTCGCGGCGCTCGACCCGTTCCAGAGCGCGGAAGTGGCGGCCAGTTTCCCGGCGCTCGTGGTCCTGCCGGTGGTCGAGGGCTTTGACCTGTTGGTCATGCTGGCGGGCGCGGCTCTTGTCCTGCGCGCGCTGACGAAGATCGACGATCAGGCTGATGCCGGTCACGCGCATCAGGAAAGCGGCGATGCCGGAGGGTTTCTTGTCCTGCCGCGTCGCGGCGATGCCGGCATTTTCCGCCGTCTGCATGAGGGCGAGCTGGCCGCGCTCTTTCGCCTGGCGCAAAGTGAGCTTGCTTTGTTCGCCGTCGAGGGCGGCGCGGCAGGCCGTGTGCTGCCGGCGCAGCTGGTCCCGCCTCTGGTCCGGGGTCAGCGTGTCCCGGTCTTTGGTCTGGCCGGTTCGCTCCGCTTCGGCTCGGCGTAATTCGCGGATTTGTTTCGCATAAGCCTGCGCCTTTTCCGCCGTGGGGAGTTTATCGGGCGGGACCGCTGACAGCCGGGCGGTGATGTCCTTGCCGCGCGCGCCCTTGATCTGGCGGCTGAGACTATGGATTTCGCCGGCGAGATCGACGACGACATAGCCGCGCTTGTCGCCGCGGGCGAGGTAGTAATCCTTCGCGGCGAGGGCGCGGATGAAGTCTTCGCCGGTGCGGGTCGTGTTCCAGGCGTCGGTGATCGAGCGGACGCGGTCGAGTTTGGAGAATCCGGAGCGTTCTTCCTGCTGCGTTTCCCGCAGTTTGGCCTGATCCTTGCGGTCCTCGTAGCGTTCCGCGCCCTTGTTCTTCTTCATCCCGTCGGGGAGTTCGATGCCGTGGTCGCGCGCGAATTCCTGCGCCACCTTGCGCAGTTTCTGGTGGTCGTTCGACAGTTGCACGGCGCACATTTTTCCGGCGTCGATGCGCGACCAGGCGACATGCGCGTGTTCCCTGCCGTGCTTCACATGAAACACGACGGCGCGCGGCTGGTTTTCCAGCCCGAGGCGTTTTTCCGCGCGGTCGATGAAATCGAGATATTGTTCGCGGGTCAGCTTTCTCTGGCGCTGGTCTGGATTAAGGGAAAGCGAATAGAGATATTTTCGGCATTTCGTCGCCTTTGCCTCGGCCTGCCATTCGGCGAACGCGCCGGACAGATCCTGCGCTATGGTGCCGCGCACGTTGGCCACTTCGACGCGGTCATTGTCGAAGTCGTTCATCAGGTGCGCGGCGAGCTGCTGCCCGCCGCCGCGCTGATTGCCTTTTGGAATCATGCGGCCCTCGCAAGGGCTCGGCATCGCCCCTTGGGTGTCATGCCGGACTATAGGATAACTCTGGTTAAAAGTGGTTTAACCGGGAATACCGGGGTGTGTTACCACCCCGGTATTCCGGCTCATGGCTGAAACTCCCGTGACAGGTTGCGGATGTAGGCGGAGCCGATCGGCCGGCGGCGGGAGCGAAGCTCGTGGTGAGCGAGCGTGTTCAGGTCGATTTCCTGCAGGGTAGCAAGTTGCAGCAGCTCGTCCGATGCCTGGCGCATGAATTCAAGGGCTTCGAGGTGGAGAATGTCGTCGTGGTCCATGATGTTTTCCTTTCGCTGTTGTTGTCCTCAGTGCGCAAACTAAAAACCGGACGCCCGGACGTGTCACCCGCAAGGGGGAACGGGAACACGGAATCTTGGAGCGGGCCGCCCGTTGACGCGGACGGCCGGCCGGTTTATGGCGCATCGGAGAATGAGGAAACAAAGCGGAAGGGATCATGCGACCATGGCAGCCTCCTTCGAAGCTGCCATGCTGTTCAGGTAATCGGCGGCGCGTTGAGCGTGGGCTGCGGCTGAGAAAATCGCGCGGGAATCCTGCTTGAGGACTTCCAGCCAGTTGGCGAGGTAGGCGGCATTTTCCTCACGCGGTTCCTGGTACAGGTTGAGGTCGGCGCAGACAAAGGCGCTCCCCAGTTCGGCGACCAGTTCCTCGGCGGCATAGCCGGCGTCGCCCCATGATTTGCGGCCAAGATCACGATTGAGCCGGGAGGGATGTTTTGTGTGATGACAATTATGCCGATATCGGCATAATTGTCACAATGCCGACACCCGGATTATGCCGCGCCGGACGTTAAGAGTCCCGGAATCATGGGCATTCCGGCGCGGCTGCTCGGCATAATATTCTGGGATCAGACATTGCGGCCCTGACCGATTTCATTTCTTAGTTGGCTCCTTCAATCAAACAGAAGGAGAAAGAAATGAACATACGCACAAATAAAGAAACCTACAGATTACCCGCAATGGATTTCGCATTGTTTGGTGATTATCCGATCCAATTTCGGCAATATCTTTTGGAGCGGAACTACGCGGAGGATACGATCAGAATACATCTCCGTTGCGTCGGTCGCCTCGCCGAGATCATGAAGGCGGACGGGCTCACGATCGGGGACCTGGATGAAGCGCAAGCGGTGGCGCTTGTCGCGAAAACAGGCTGGCCTCAGAAGCGCAAGACCATTGCGACCTGTGCCGTTAGGCGTTTTGTCCGGTTCCTGGCCGAGCGGGGTGTCGGAAAGCCGCCGTCGCCGCTTACGGTTAAGGAAATCGCGCGGGCGGAATTGAGACAGGACTACGAGACCTACCTGCGCCGTCAGCGCGGCCTGAGCGAGGGAACGATCTACCATTGCTGGCGCCTCGCCGACCGCTTTCTCGAATTCCGCTTTGGAAAGGAAGCCGGGGACCTATCGCGGATCACATCGGCCGACATCGTCGGTTTTTTGCAACAATTGACGACACGAAGGCCACATCTCCGGGACAAGACCCTTTCCTCGAATCTGAGAAACTTCTTCCGATATCTCTTCACGGCCGGCAAGACGACCAATCTTGCCTTGGGCATTCCGAGCGTTGCGCAGCGATATGGGACAAGACTGCCCCGGCATCTGACGACCGAACAGGTGGACATACTTGTCAGGGCGGTTCGGACCGATACCGTCCTAGGTCGGCGCAATTACGCCATGGTGCTACTGCAATCCCGTCTGGGATTACGGGCGACGGAAGTGGTCGCCATGCAACTCGACGATATCGACTGGCGATCCGGCGAGGTCATGGTGCGCGGCAAGGGCAAGAGACATGACCGCGTTCCACTCCCGCCCGATGTGGGCGAGGCGCTGGCCGATTACATCAAGTCCGATCGCAAAACGGCATCACGCGCCCTCTTCGTAACGGAACGGGCACCCCATCGTCCATTCAAGGGCGCTCAGGTGCTAAACCTTATCCTGAGGGGCGCCTTTGCCAGAACCGGCCTAAAGCCGCCAGCGCCTTATGTGGGGTCGCACATTCTGCGGCATAGCCTGGCGACGAATCTGGTGCAGCGCGGAGCCTCCCTGGAGGAGATCGGCGACATGCTCCGCCATCGTTGCCAAGCCTCCACCATGCTTTATGCCAGGCTCGACATCGACGGTCTGCGTTCGGTCTCTCAGCCGTGGCCGGTTGTGGGAGGTGCAAAATGAGCACCTTGTCCAAAGAACTCGATCGCTATCTGACCATCCGGCGCAGCCTCGGATACGACCTGGGCACGGCAGAACGGATCCTGCGCAGATTTATCGCCTTCGCAGAACGGGAGGATGCCGAATACATCAGCACCGATCTCTTCCTACGATGGCAGAAGGCATTCGGCCGTGCGAACCGGAATACATGGGCAACCCGTCTGGGAATGGTCCGCCTCTTTGCCCAATGGCTACACTGCATGGATCCGAGACACGAGGTGCCGCCCCAGGCATTGATCCCCGGCCGCTATCGCCGGGCTCGCCCCTACATTTACAGCGATGAGGAAATCCGACGCATCGTTGAGACCGCTGCGGAACTGCCTTCGATCAACGGCATCCGCGCGTTGACCTGCTCGACGTTGTTCGGCCTCATCGCCGTTACCGGTCTCAGGATCAGCGAGGCGCTCTCTCTCGACGTGGCCGATGTCGATCTGAAAGCCGGGGTGCTTACGCTGCGACGCGGGAAACTCGGAAAGGCACGTTTGCTGCCACTATCCGACAGCACCGTGTTTCGGCTGGCTTCTTACGCCAAGGAACGGGACCGGCTTCTCGGCAGTCCCCCGGAACCATTCTTCGTGTCGGATCACGGCGAACGCGTCACCGACTGCGGCGCCCGATACAACTTCGCCGCCGTCTGCCAGACTATAGGGCTGCGCCCGGCGGAAAAGTTCGGGCGGCACGGGCACGGTCCCCGCATTCATGATCTCCGCCATACCTTCGCTGTTCGAACGCTCGTGAACTGGTATCGCACCGGCAAGGACCCGGCGCGGGAGATGATCAAGCTCACGACCTATCTGGGACACGCCGATCCGGCAAACACTTACTGGTACATCGAGGCCGTTCCGGAACTGCTCGATCTTGCTTCCCGGCGCGCGGAGGCCTCTTTGGCACAGGAGGTGCTGCCATGACGACAGCAACACTCCCGGCCCTCATCCAGCAGTTCTTCACCGACAGGCTCTGCACCCAGATGGAGGCGAGCCCGAACACGATTGCCGGCTATCGCGATACCTTCCGCCTGTTGCTGCGCCTCGCCAGCGAACAGACCGGCAGAGCTCCGACGAAACTGAAGATAGAGGATATGGATGCCGCCCTCGTGGGCGACTTCCTCACCCATGTCGAAACTCTGCGCCGTAACAGCGCCCGCAGCCGCAATACCCGTCTTGCCGCGATCCGATCCTTCTTCCGGTTCGTGGCCATGTGCGAGCCCGCATACATGCTTCATTGCCAGAGAATCCTGGCCATGCCGAGCAAGCGCTATGTGCGGCGGACGGTGGAGTTCCTGGATCGTACGGAGATGGATGCGTTGCTGGCCGCGCCTGATAGATCCACATGGGTCGGGCGTCGCGACCATGTCATCATCATCGTAGCTCTGCAAACAGGGTTGCGAGCATCGGAACTCATCAGCCTCCGCCGCTGCGATATCGTGAGCGGCACGGGAGCCCACGTCCGATGCGAGGGCAAGGGGCGCAAACAGCGCTCCACGCCGCTGCGACAGGAAACGCTAAAGGTTCTGGATGTCTGGCTCAGGGAACGGGCCGGCGCCGACGACGATCCGCTCTTCCCGACAATCAGAGGAGCCAAACTCAGCCGTGACGCCCTCGAACTCATGGTGCGAAGGCATACGCTATCGGCTTCAAGGTCGTGCCCGTCGCTGATCGGAAAACGGGTGAGCCCGCATGTCCTCAGGCACAGTACCGCGATGGAACTGCTGCACCATGGCGTCGATCAATCGGTGATCGCCCTCTGGCTCGGACATGAATCCGTCGAGACCACGCAGATCTACATCCATGCCGATCTGCGCCTCAAGGAAAGGGCTCTCGCACGCATCGCCGCTCCCGCGTCCCAGCCTGGACGATACCGACCAGACGATACATTGCTCGCCTTCCTCGAAGCTCTCTGATTATGCCGAGCAGCCGCGCCGGAATGTCCCTGATTCCGGGATTCTCAACGTCCGGCGCGGCATAATCCGGGTGTCGGCATTGTGACAAATTTCGTGCGCCAAAGTCGCATAGTAACTTTCCGCATCTTTGAAAGCGACAAAATCCGGCATCTGCACGTAATCCAGTTCCTGCGCGTAATAGGCGCGGTTGCCGCCGTGTTTGATGGTGGCGTTCTGAGCGGCGAAGAATTTCTCCGCGCGGTCAATCCGGGCGATTGGGTCTAGGCCCGGCTTGACCTTTGCGTAATAGATTTCCGGCAGGCCGTCGATCTGCTCGACGTTAAAAGCGGTATAGCCTTTCATGTAGGGAATTTCGCGCTCGGTATCCTCGCCGGTTTTGTCGTCATGTTCGGTGCGCGTGATGGAATTGGCGAAGACGACCAGGGAGCCCTTTTCGCCCTTGCGGACGTGCGCGTCCAGTTCCAAAGCCTGGCGAAACCGTCATCCAGATTGGCGCGGCAAAACCTTGTAATTCGGCGGACATCCACAGCGAGAGGATATTGATCCCGCTATAGGGCTGGCCGTTGTGGCGTAACGGGCGGGTAATCCGGCCGGCGGCGTGTTCGGCGTTCCAGGGTTTCGACCACGGGCGGACACCCTTTTCAAGTTGGGCGACGATCTGCGAAGTGATACGGGCGTAGACATCTTTTTTCTCGATGATTTCCTGCATTGTTTTGCTCCTTTTCCAGCATTTAAAAACCTTCATTTCCTTCGTAGTGGAGAGCGTTCTTCCGGAGCCGCACGGGTTGTCACAGGGCGGAGCGCAGCGACGTTCATCGCAGACCCTTGACAACGCAAAGGGCGGCTCTGGTATCGGTTCTTGAGAAGGAAATGAAGGGTTTGGAAAGCTGGACGCATTCATGCAGGTGGAAATCGGGACAGAAGGGGGCCGTCTTGCCCCTCCGCCGAGCATCTTTCTTCGTCCGTCCGGGGTGGATGTGGCTTAGAGCGGGGCGGGCAGGGCCGGGATGGTTTGCATAAGGGACCGGAACACGCCGTCCATGCAGCGCAAGGCCCATGACTGGATCGGAATCGTCCGGGTTTTGTATCTGGAACTATGATTCTGTGACAATCGTGTCGCACCTGAAATCATTGAAGCGGACGGCCATTTTTGCGCGTGGTGCTGCGGTAATAAGGGACGAAGCAGCGTGACGGCCAGGCCGAGGCACAGGCGGGACCGCGTAGTGGCGATGACATCGGTGCCGATATAGCCGGCGCGTTCAAGCTGGCGCAGGTAGCGTTGCACGGTGCGGCGGCATTTGCTCATGGCGCGGGTGAGGTAGGTCACGGTGATCTGTGCCGTGCGGGTGTCGCGGTTTCTGCGGTAGGTGTAGGCCGCGAGGATGCGGGCGCAGCGTCGGGCGCCGTCGGTGAGGTTGGGGTCGGTGTCGAGGCGTGCGGCCAGTTCGGGCACGTATGCGCGGCTGTCGCGGACGGGGATGAGCGGCTGTTGTTGGGCGGGCAGGTGGCAGCAGCGCAGCGAACGCTTGCGGCGGACCTGGTCGGTTGGAATTGTCTGAATGATCTGGCGGCAGCCGTCGCGGTCGATGCGGCGTTTGAGTTGGTCGTGCAGGGTGGCGATGTCGTACATGGGTTCTCCGTTGTTACGGGAAAACCAGCCGGGAAAAGGGCGCAGACAGGCGTATGCAAGATTTCTCTTGCACCGGGTTCTGAATTCTGCGAGGGTGGGATTGTCAGGTCCACACGCTCGCAGTTTTGCTTTTTTAAAGCCCGCCCCTCCGGCGGGTTTTCTATTTCGGGGTCATTGGTTCCTCAAGATTGGTTGAAAACGCGGTAAAGGCTGGCGTGAATCGCGGCCATCGCGTCAGTGTGCCTCAATAGCCCTGCTGAGGCAAGGGAATGAGGGGGGCCTGATCGCGGCGTGAATTGTCCGGGCGGAAAGGGCAGCGGTTTGGGGCGGGTGTTCGGGTTTTCAAGTAACGCGATTCAAGCCCCCACCACTTCGACCCCGAGCAGGCCGGAAACAAGGTTTGCGATGCGAACCGCCGCGTCGAAGTCGGAGCAGTCGGCTATGCAATCGACGCCGCCGAAGCGTTTGTCGTTCTTCGACGGATCGTAGCGGACGTAGACTGACCAGAAATCCTCGTCACCCGCGTTGCATGGTTAGCAGTAGTCGCCGTATTCCTTCACGGGCTGAATCTCGACGTGGGAGATGGGACCCATGGGTTTAAATTCGCCGAGCGGTTTTATGAGGTCGTATTTTTGCAGTTCGTTCATGGTTGTTCTCCTGTCTGGAAGTCGTGAATGATGCCGTCGTGTTCGCATTCCCGGCACATGCAATAGCTGCCGCCGTCGTATTCGATATCACCGGAACACTCCGCGCCGTCATCGGTAAGGATGAAGATCGCGGTGCAGGAAATGGTGAAGGGGCCAAGCAATTTGCATCGCGGGCACTGCATGCCGGCGAGGCAGTTTGTGTTGGGCTCGGTCATGGTGTCCTCCTATTGGCGGAGCGGTGCAGGCGGATGGCGGCTTTGAGGTCTTCGGAGGCCTCGTCGAAGCAGAGGAGCGTTCCCCAGGCGGCCATATCGTTGCGGTCCTGAAGGTATGTTTTTGCTTCGGCCAGGAGTTTCTCCAGACGGTCGATTGCGGTGACGGTAACGTCGGCGGCGGTGAAGAGTTCGCGTCCGGGGGTCATGGTGCATCTCCTTGTTCGTGGGTTTCAGCGTCAAAGTGCATTTCGGCGAGGTCGCAACAGTTTTGGAAATCCATGTTCTTCTGCGCGGCGAAGTGCATGAAGTCGGCGAGCAGGTCGGTGAGAAGGGTTTCCGCGGTGTCGGTAGAGAGCAGTTCATCCATGCGCATTTCGCGGATGGCGTAGGTGACCAGAAGCTGGTTTGCGCGGTCAGCGCGTTCAGGGTTGGTGGGTTCTGCGGGCGGGTTTGCAGCCTTGCCGTCAAGGGCGATATCCTCGGCGACGATCGTGCCGTCCGGGCCTTCAATGGAGACGATGCGGCGGGAAACCGCGTTGGTGTAGTCAGGGTCGTAGGCCGTGAAGGTATCGGTGTCGATCTTGCGGGCCTTGGCGATGGCGTCCTTGGGTCCGCGCGCTTCGATTTCTCCCTGCGCGTAATGCGGGACATCCTCGGCGTATATGACGGTGTAGGTCTTCATGCTGCCCTCCGTGCATTCAGGGCGATCATGCGGTTGTTGGCGGTGCGGTAGTGCTGCGGGTCGATGTCGATGCCGATGTAGCGGCGGCCAAGGATTTGCGCGGCGGCGAGGGTCGAGCCCGATCCGGCGAAGGGGTCGAGAACCAGTTGTCCGGGCTGCGTGAAGGCGGCGATCAGCGGTTTGAGGATGCTGACGGGCTTCTGCGTCGGGTGCAGCGTGTTGCCGGTGTATGTCCAGTCCAGCACATCGGGCGGCGGTTCGGCGGGTCTGGGCGGGTTGCCCTTGGCCAGCAGGTAGGCTTGCTCGTGCCGGTATTGCAGGAAGCCGGTGTTCGAGGCGTAGGCTTTGCGAAAAACGATGTGGCCGGCGAGGCGGAATCCGGTTCGTCTCCAGGCGGAGAGGAAGAGGCCCGCTTTCGGCCAGCCGTAGAAGCTGACACAGAAGCTATCTGGCTTCAGGACGCGGTGCATCCGGGCGAAGGCTGGTTCCAGCCAGGCGGCGTTGTCGTCGTTGGCGACGGTGCGGCCGTCGCGGCCTTGGTAGCGGGTGATGTAGGGCGGATCGGTGAGTATGAAATCGACGCTTTCGGGCGGCATGGTGGCCATGATGTCGATGCAGTCGCCGTGGTAGACGATATCGAAGGGGGGCGGCGGTCGTTGCTGGTCGTTATGGTCAAGCTGTTCCACGTTGTATTTCCTTTGCGATTTGGGTTTCAACATGGAAACCGTCCGCAGGGCGCATAGCCTGCGCGTGTCCCAAGCTTCTCTGCGTTTGCCGAGGGTCCGCGCTTGCGGAAACGGTGAACGAAAGAAGCTTTGAACGGCGACACGAAAGGCGCGGCCTGCAGGATTCCATGCTGGTTGAGGCCCATTGCAAAGGGAATGGTGGGACAGGGGCATCATGAGCGAGAGAGGCAGTCGAGGCATATTCCGAGGAACGAGCGATTGTCGGGTTTTCGTTGCTGGCATTTGTGGCAGATCATGGCTTCAGCGATCCGATGGCCTGCTGCATTGTGCCGAGCGGTTGCTTGATCGGCGTGATGGTTTTCAGCTTCGTTCGCGTGTCGGCCGTCATCGGCATGAGCGTTGAGGATTATTACCCAGCAAGGAAAACGGTGGTGGCTGCGGCTGCATGAAAAAGGCGGCAAGCATCATGACGTGCCGGCGCACCATGGCCGGGACTACGGGCCCGGTGAGCGCGTGCGCGAGTAAAGCCCGACCGGCAAAGCCGGGCACGCGAGGGTAGGGTAACGGAATGACATGGTTCTGAAATTTGCTTAGCGCCCTATATTTGCCGTTTCGTGTGATGACCCCTAGTTGGGCTGTCAGGGTGAGGTATAGCTGACCACCCAGGACCTATCGCGTGGTGGCACACGCTGGCCCAGCTGAGGCGGGACATGGCGGTCTTCTTTCTTTGTACGCGCGGGTCTGACCCATTACACTTGAACAGAGAGAGAGCCGTGAGCAAGAGCCTGCCGTTGATGCTTCGCCACGCTATGTATAACCTGCGTGGCGGCTTCTTGATTCGCCCCCTGACGATTGCGCTGGCGCTGGGTTGCGCGGGCGCATTCCTGTCGTGGTTGGAAGAGGAGTTTCCGGTCGCCAGCGCCTGGGTGCCCACTGTCCTATTCCCCTCGCACGCCGACCCACAAGTGGCTCAGGTCATCCTGGCGGGCATCGCTGCCTCCATCATGACGGTAGTGTCGATCGTGTTCGCCATCCTGCTGATGACGCTCACCCTGGCATCGATGCAGTTCTCCCCGCGCATCATCGTCAGCTTTTCCAGGGACCGCGTGACGCAATGGACGCTCGGTATCTTCCTCGGCACCTTCTCGTACTGCATGGCGGCACTTCCGGCGGCGCACTCGCTCCCTCACCCCTTCGCGCCAGTAGCCACCGTCCTGGGCGCGATGGTGCTGGCGCTGGTCTGCGTCGGTTTGCTGCTCTTTTTCATTCACCACATCTCGCAGGCCATCAGCGTCAATCACATCGTCGACCGAATCGCGGAAGAAACCGAAGCCATGATCGATGAGATGATGCCCAGGCCGCACTGGCCGAACCGCCCGAAGGATGCTGAACCGCTCAGACCCAACCCGAGCGAGGTTGTCGTTTCGAGCCATGATTCCGGCTACATCCGCTTCATCGATACGCGACGCCTGGTCGCCCTTTCGAAGCACTTCCGCGTCAGCGTCCGCGTTCTGCGGCGAGTCGGCAACTTTGTTCCGGCGGGAATACCACTGATGATGGTCTCAAAGGGGAACCGCCTGCCCCCCGAAGGAACCGCCGAGCTGCTTACCGCATTCGACATCGGCCCGACGAGAACGTTGCAGCAGGACGTGGAGTTCGGTGTCCTGCAAATCGTCGATGTCGCGTTGAAGGCGATCTCGCCCGCCGTCAACGACCCCACTACCGCCATCACCTGCGTCGATCAGTTGAGCCGCATTCTGATCCGCTTCGTGTCCCGAGAGCCGCCGGAGGAGTTGCTCTACGATCCGCCGGGCATCGTTCGCGCCAGCATTAGATGGATCCGCTTCGGGCGCCTGCTAGAGCGGTTTAGTTATTTGTGTAGTCTAGGTGCCGCCGGCTGAAGCCGGCTCGGAGGTGAAGGATCAGCGGGAACGCGGCGCTGAAGCGCCG
>Ga0208587_1000127_pt1 | contig 39444 bp, 42 predicted proteins | sample NGESurdeep092012_7_FD_184472 | JGI IMG/M metagenome (GOLD analysis project Ga0208587, IMG submission 184472) | Arctic peat soil microbial communities from Barrow, Alaska - NGEE Surface sample 210 deep-092012 (SPAdes) | ecosystem: Environmental > Terrestrial > Soil > Wetlands > Peat ...
TCCCCCAGGGTCCCTTGGCCCTGCTCATAGGCCTGCAAAAACTTTCGCCGCAAATCATTCGCGTAGGGTCGTGCCATCGGGTGGAGCGGAGAATCGCCCCCAACAGTCTACACTATCGCTGGAAACGCTCTAAAGCCGCTTATCTTGGACACAGCCTCGGCACGACTGGAAATCGTGCCCTGATACAAATCTAGCCTGCTGCTATTTATGAGACCAGTTCTAGTAGACCGGCCCGACTTTCGCGAAAGCCTTCCATGGGTGACAAGCGCACAAATTCTGGCTATAAAGAAAGCATGAACGAGGCCCTCAGCCGGCGCCTTAGCCAGCCGCAGTTCGCCGACCCTCAGCAGGAAGCTCTGCTCAGCCTTCTAGTCGCAGCCCATACGCTGAACGACCTCATGGACGGGCTCTGCGAATCGCACCGCATCACCCGCCCGCAGTACAACGTGCTGCGCATCCTGCGAGGCGTTCATCCCGAAGGTCACGCGCGCTCCGACATTGCCAGGCGCATGATCGACCGCGCTCCCGATGTCACTCGTTTAGTGGACCGTCTGCAGGCCCGTGGCCTGGTGAAGCGGTCGCGGGGAAACGACGATCAGCGCCAAGCCATGACCATCATCACCGCCAAAGGGTTGAAGCTGCTCGCCAAAATGCAGCCCGACATTGACGCCGCCGTGGGCGCCCGCCTTAGTAGGCTCAACGACGAAGACTGCCGCGAGTTGAGCCGCTTGTGCGGTGCGATACTGGAACCGGCTTCGGCAAAATGAAAGCTCGGTCGGCTCAACGTAGTAAGGCTCCGGTTGGGAAACGTCCTACTCGGTTCCTCGACGAAGGATTGCGGTATCGACTCCAAAATGAGAAACCCTCCCCGGCAGGAGGGTTCAGTGGTCTTGGCCGCACTCGGAAGCCTTAGTTGCAAAGCGACGCGAATGTGACCCTAGCTTCCGCGTGGCGGAGACATCTTACACACGCTGCACGTTGGCGGCCTGGAAGCCTTTTGGACCCTTGGTGAGGTCGAACTCCACTGTCTCGCCCTCGTTCAGGCTCCGGTATCCATTCTCCTGGATAGCTGAGAAATGCACGAACACATCCTCGCCCGTAGATCTCTGGATGAATCCGTACCCTTTGGCTCCGTTAAACCACTTCACTGTACCTTTCTCTCTCACAACTTACTCCTTTCACCTGTAGAACTTGGAATAACCCCTGCTTCGCGGACGTTCCGAACACAACCCTGAGGAACGGGATCGGAAGACGTCTCAACGTTGCCGGGAAACAAGGGTTGCGGCTCAGTTCGCAGCTTTCCTGCAATGGAAAAGCCCCCTGAATCGATCCTGGCGGACTAATGCGTCCGCGACAGAAGCAGATCCCTGGAGCCCGTACAACGCACGAAATTCGACTGCTGACAGAAACATCAACCCAAATCCGCGTTTCGGTTCGACAGAAAGCTCCTCCCTCGCCCATTCGAGAGGGGAGCAGGAGATGATTACAGGAACTCGTGATTCTGGCAAGTGTTTTCATCACAGAGGTTTGCCCGTCCCAAAATGGGATGGCGGCGGGCAGATGGCGGCACTGCAAGCGGCCGGGGGCTGGGAGATCGTGCTCTGGTAGGATTAAGGTTCGATGAGCAACTCTGAAGTAACCCGTGAAGACGGCAAAAGCCACCTGACGCCCACAATTTCACAATCCTCGACCACGGCTACGACAAGCGCGCTTAAGCCTAGTGAGACCAAAGAGTTGCAAGACCCTCCGCTGCTTCCAGGAACAGCGGCCAAGCGCCTGCAGGAAGAGGATGACAGGCAAGAGCTGTTTCAGCACCTGCCGGAAACGTACAGCCTGTCGCATCGCTTGCGCCGGCATGGCTGGTCCACGCTCCGCTACCTGACGCAAACCGAGGTACATACTTACGCCTTCTCGGTGGCGGCCAATGCGATCCTTTCGTTCTTTCCGTTTATCGTCTTGCTGCTGACCCTCATCCGCCGGGTCATTCACTCCCAAGCCATGTACAACGTGGTGTTGGAGCTATTGCGCGTCTATCTGCCGAGCAATAAGGATTTCGTTATCCGCAACTTACAGTTTCTGGCCAGCGTCAGAGGACGAGGCCAGGTGCTGTCGTTCGTTGTGTTGCTGATCACCTCGACGGGAATTTTTCTTCCGCTGGAGGTAGCGCTCAACAGCATCTGGGGCTTCAAGAAGAACCGGTCCTACCTTATGAACCTGGTGGTCTCGCTAGGACTGGGGCTGGCGTGTGGCTGTCTGGCGATGCTTTCGATTGCGCTGACCGCGCAGAACCTGAAGATACTGGGGCTGATAGTCGGCGACGGGAACTTCGTCTTCGAAGGACTGGGATTCATCGTGATGAAGGCTTCGGCGATCCTGGCTACGATTGGAATCTATTTCCTGATCTACTGGGTGCTGCCGCACGGCAAGGTTCCGGCGCGAGCGGTGTTGCCTGCAGCGATCATCACCGGCTTGGTGTCGGAGGCGGCGAAGTACATCTACATCCTGCTGCTGCCGTGGCTGAACTTTCAGGAAGTGTATGGGCCATTCGCGGTATCCGTGACGCTGATGTTCTGGGCGTTCTGGAGTGGGATGCTGTTGCTAGGCGGCGCGTATTTGTCGGCGGCTGAGCACAGCGCTCGCGTCGAAGCGAGAAGGGCGACGGCGGCCGCACAGGGCTGATCCTTGGCCACCAGCGATGCGGATTGTTCATCCATTCTTAGGGAGATGAACAACGATGATTCGCAAACTCAAATCCGGAGAATACCAACTCTACTCACGCAAGAAAGATCCGAAGACAGGAAAGCGCTAAACCTCGGCACCTTACAGCAGCCGCGACAAGTCCGAAGCGCACCAGCGCGCGGTGCAATACTTTAAGCGGCAGTAGCCGAACGTCTCCAGCCCGCGAACCTACCGTGCAATGCTTTAGCGGATACTCATGAGCCATGTCTTTCGAATTTGCTGCGTGGCGACGGCTGCGCGGCAGGCAGACAAGGCTGTGTTGTGAAGTGCTATTATTGTTATGTTATTCTTGTATTGTTACCCCATTTGGTTGTTTGTTAATTTGGCTTGCAATATTTGAAAGGCCAAGGAAAGGAGTCCTTATGGAGCGTTCGGTAGATACCATCAGGTCGTATGCCGTCAAACAGTACGTTGCGGTGGCGCGCCGCAAGGGCGAGAAGCGGGTGCGAATCATGGCTGGGGATGTCCATCGCGCCTTGAAATTGAAGAACAGGGTCCCGAATGTCTGCAATGCTTTGACCTCCAGGATCTTTCTTGAGCAAAACCACCTGGCGATCGAAGACGTCTCCGGCCCTCCGTCTGGAATGGGTACCCGAATGATTTATACCTACTGCTTGCTGGACGAAAAAGAGTCGCGAGCCGAAGCAACAGAGACGCTTAGCTTCGAGAGGTTGCGAGGCCTACTTAAGGAATCGTTACAGTCTCTTGGCGGCGGTGAGGCCTTCCTTCGCGCGGAGCGCCACAGATTCTATGGCCATAGACCGCCGGAGGAAAGGTGAGCCTGATCTATTGGGACACGATGCTGTTTATCTATTGGCTGGAGGCCCATCCCAAGTATGGACCACAGATCCAGCAGATTCATCGGCGAATGTCCGACAGAGGGGACCAACTCTGCACCAGCGTCTTCACCATGGGCGAGGTCCTGACGGGCGCCTACAAGACCGGACATACCAGCGCCGCACAACAGATCCGCAACTACTTCGAGAGCGGGGCTGTGCGCATTCTTCCCTTCAACCTGGAGGCCGCAGACCGCTACGCGAAGATAAGGGCTGCGCACCGCGTTTCACCGGCTGATGCCATCCACCTGAGCGCGGCTTCCGTGGCTCAGGTGGACGTGTACCTGACCAACGACCAACGTCTGAAGAAACTCCTCATTGAGGGCATCCAGTTCATCGCCGGACTCGACGGCAGTATTCTCTGAGCGCGAGACGAAGCGAACGAGGTGTCTCGATTTTCAGGTAGCAGCCGGCCACCATCACTTCGCGGGCTTGGTCCATTCATCCACCCACCCATTCACCGTCTGGTACCACAGCCTGCTGTTCTGCGGCTTGAGCACCCAGTGGCCTTCGTCGGGGAAGTAGAGCATCTTCGACGGAATCTTCAGCCGCTGCACGGTGGTGAACAACTGGAAGCCTTCCGAGACGTCGAGCCGATAATCAAGCTGGCCGTGCACCACCAGGATCGGCGTCTTGAAGTTTGTCGCCGACAGATGCGGCGACCACTTGCGATACATCTCGCGATTGGTCCACGGCGTGCCCTTGAACTCCCACTCGTTGAACCACAACTCCTCGGTCGTGCCATAGGCTGACTCGGTGTTGTACATGCCGTCGTGCGAGACCAGGCACTTGAAGCGGGGGGTGTGGCCCTCGATCCAATTGATGGCATAGCCACCATAGCTGGCGCCCAGCGCGCACTCGCGGTCCTTGTCAACGAACGGATAGGTCTTCTCGGCATAGTCGAGGCCCAGCATCAAGTCATGGAAGGGAGCGCCGCCCCAATCGCCATTGATGGCGTCGATAAACTTCTGGCCGTAGCCGGTCGAGCCGTGGAAGTTGATCATGATGACCACGTATCCGTTGGCGGCGAACAGCTCGGGGTTCCAGCGATACGACCAGTCATCGCCCCACGCGCCCTGCGGCCCGCCGTGGATGAGGAACTTCACCGGATACTTCTTGCTGGCATCGAAGTTGGGCGGCTTGACGATGAATCCCTGCACTTTCTCTTTCGCCGCGCCGGTGAACCAGAAATTCTCTAGAGGCTGCATCTGGATCTGCGCAAGCACGGGGCCGTTGAGATTCGTCACGGCTTGCGCCTTCGACAGCAGGCAATCAGGGTTACTGTATGCATTGGGCGGTACCGCCATTCGGCACTGTGGGAACAGCAGTGGCGCACTATAAATCTCATTCGGTGCGGCGATCGACATGCGATCGAAAAGCAGAGTCTTGCCGTCCGGCGTGGGCGTGGGGCTGTCGTTGAAGCCAGCGACCAACTCCTGCGGCCACGGTTTCGGATCGGTAACGTTGATGGCGTAGATCGGAGCTTCCCCTTCGTTTTCGGCGGTGAAGTAGATGATCTTCGAGTCCGGCGCCCACGCCATCGAATCTACCCAGCGGTCGAAGTTTGGCGCCAGATCGCCGATCTTGCCGGTGGCGCGTTCGTACAACATCAGGCGAAAGCGGTCACTCTCGTAGCCGCCACGCAACTGCGAGCGATAGGCTATGTACTTGCCATCCGGCGAATACATTGGCGTGTCATCGCTGCCGGGATTGGTGGTGATCTTCTTCGCCGTTCCGCCGGTGGTCGGCACGAGGAAGATATCGCTGTTGGTGCTGGTGGCTTGCACCTCGTCGATGTCGCTGGTGAAGGCGATCTCCTGCCCATCGGGCGAAAACTGGTACTGGTCCTGTCCGCCGAGGCTGAAGGGCGGAACATCGTGCGCGCCCGGCGTCAAGTCGCGCGCCACTCCTCCGTCAGCCGAGACTAGGAATAGATGGCTGTACTTGCCTTCGAAGTAATGGTTCCAGTGGCGAAACATCAGTTGGGTAAAGATCTTGGCCTTCACCTTCGACTTGGCTTGTTCTTCGCCGCGCTGCTTATTACACACGTCATCCTTACAATCGGGATAGACCTCCGAGACAAACAGGATGCTCTTGCCGTCGGGCGACCATAGTCCGCCTGAAGCTTCGGTCGAGATGCTGGTCACTTTGCGCGGTTCGCCCGTCAATGTACCGCTGGCGGAGTCGAAATCCTGTACCCAAATCTGCGAGCCGCCATCGCGCGCTGACTCAAACAAGAGGCGCTTGCCATCGGGCGAGAAGCGAACGCGATCCTCTCCCGCGCCAGTTGCGGGAGTGAGGCGGCGCGGCTCGCCACTGCTGATAGGAACAACCCATAAATGTGGCTTGCGCGTGTTTTCGTTGAGGTCGACGTCCACGGCGGTGAACGCCACCCACTTGCCGTCGGGCGCAACCATGGGCTCGCCGAGGCGCTTCAGTTGCATCATGTCTTCGAAAGTGAAGGGACGTTTGCTCTGCGCGAAGCTGCACAGCGAGCAGCAGAAAATAAGAATGAGCATGCGACGTAACATGAAGCCTCCGGCGGAAGAAACAAAGCAAATAGTTGTGCGTCTAAAAACTGGTTAGTCTAAATCACTGGGACGAATAGACGAAACCAGAGCTGGAATTAACCTGGATCATTCATGAACGTGATTTGTCATCCTGAGCAGAGCGCCCGCAAAGAATTTCCGACCCGCGTCGTTTGCGGGTCGGGCGGGCGCGGAGTCGAAGGACCCCTATTACCGCAGAAATCACAACGTGGCCGCCTAGCGCAGCAACAAATCTGGGATTGCTGGCGACCAAAGGGGTCCCTCGACTCCTCGCTGCGCTCGTCGCTCGGGATGACACCCCAGCGGCCGACGGCATGCATCGAATACAATAGTCTCAAAGGACCATCCCTAATGAAGTTCCACCCAGTCCCCTTGCGTTTTCTGACGTTCTCCCTATTGCTGCTTACGTTGTGCCTAGCGGTTCCGGTGCTGGCCTCGGATCGAGGTGAAGGCGCGCTCGACCCTTCACAGCCGACCGGCATCACAGTCGAAAAGATCATCCAGAACTTTGCCACCAAGGAAAAGCAGTTCAAGATTGCGCGCGAGCAATACACTTATCGCCAGGACCTGATGGTGGAAACGCTCGACGGCGACACCGTGGACGGCGAGTTCCGCCAGGTGGTCGATATTTTGTTCGACGACCAGGGCCGCCGCATTGAGCAGGTCGTGTTTGCGCCGCAGTCAAGCTTGCAGCGGATTTCCATGAGTCGGGAGGACTTCGACGACATTCAGCATCGCCTGCCTTTCGTGCTGACCAGCGACGAAATTCCCGAGTACTCGATTCTTTACGTCGGCAAGCAAAAGGAAGACGAACTCGGGACCTACGTTTTTGATATTGCGCCCAAGCAGATTGAAAAGAACAAGCGTTATTTCCAGGGCCGCATTTGGGTCGATGACCACGACTTCCAAATCGTGAAGACTTACGGCAAGAATGTTCCCGACATCGGCGTTGGCAAGCATCACGGGGACAGCGAGAACCTCTTTCCCAAGTTCACCACCTGGCGGCAGCAAATTGACGGGCAATACTGGTTCCCGGTTTACACCAAGGTGGACGACGAGCTTCACTTCACCAGTGGCGACGTTCATGTGAAACAGGTGGTGAAGTACACGAACTACAAGCGCTTTGGAGCCAAGTCGAAGATCATCTACGAGGGCCAGGAAATCTCGAAGGACCAGCCGCAGTCCGGGACCCAGCAGCCGAGCAAAACGCCGCCACCTCCGAAGCAGTAGAGCCGCGTTTCGCGTTTCGCTTTTCGCGTTTCGCTTTTCGCTTTTCGCCAAAGCACGTGGATAACGCAGGCCTTCTCAGCGCGTGTGTGTGAACGGGTGGAGCACGCCTTTCAGACGTGCACAACTGCTACCAGTTCCTGATCGCGCTTTAGCGCCTGAGGTAATATTTTGTTACCTCAGCGGCTGAAGCCGATTCAGCCCGAATCCTAACCTGCACCGCTGAAGCGGTGCTCCACTCTATACACCAAATGTGAAACTGCTCTAGCGGTGACAGCACGACAAGGTTCTCGCGAAAAGCGAAGAGCGAAACGCGAATAGCGGCCTTTTTCACGCTGCCGGTGCCATGGAGCGCTCGGCCGCTTGCTGGATGGAGCGCTTCATCACGTTTTCAGTAGAAAAGATACTTGCGCCACTTGGAATCCGACCGGCCCATCATGCGCATGATGTGGCGGCTGGTATGCAGATTGAAAGCGCGCGGCTCCCGCATGAGTTTCATGCTGGATTCGTGAGGCAGCAGATTGCCCTTCCGGCGATTGCAGGAATGGCAGCAAGCAACGAGGTTTTCCCACGTCGAAGCCCCACCCCGCGAACGCGGGATGACGTGATCCAGTGTCAACTCGCCAGCCGCCAGGATCTTGCCGCAGTATTGGCAGGTGTTGCGGTCGCGCAGCAAAATGTTCTTGCGCGAGAGGGCGCGGGTCTGATGTGGAATGTGCCGGTATTCCAGCAGACGGATGACGGAGGGCACGTGCATGGCGATGCAGGCCGCGTGCAGATAATGTCCGTTGGCCTCTTCCATCATGGCCACACCTTTCAGCACTAGAACGACAGCGCGGCGGGCTGCACAGACATTGATAGGCTCGTAGGACGCATTGAGCACCAGCACGGGGGCGTGTATCGCCGTCCACTGCGGCGGCTCATCACCGGCGACGCGGGCGTGATGCATACATCCGGCAAGCGACTTGCCGTATCGGGACGCTGCGCTCTGGGCCGACATGGACATACCCGGCTATACCGAAGCCGTGACCGCCACCGCTTCGATTTCCTCCTCATCCCCATGATTGGCAGCTTTCCGTGGAGCCGCAGCCTGAAAAGCGCGCGCCACGGTCGCTGCCCAAACTCGTTCTGCGCCAGCCTGCTTCAGCACCCGGGCGCACTCCGAAAGTGTGGTTCCGGTCGTCATGACGTCATCCACTACGATCACGGTGCGGCCCCGCACATGGCGCGGGTCCCGAACGCGAAATGCATCGCTCATGTTGGCGATACGCTGTTCGCGGCTGAGTCCTACCTGCGAAATGGTTGCCCGCTGACGAACCAGTACTCCGGTCGCGACTTCAATCGGCTGCCGTAAGCGCTTTACCGCGGCACGAGCGATCAGCTCTGCCTGGTTGAATCCGCGCTCACTGCGCTTGCTCTTGTGCAGCGGAACCGGGACGATCAGCGGAAGGGCGTCGCCACAACCGGGGAGAAGTTCCGCGATGGAGCTGGCCAGCATTCGACCCAGTGCCGGGGCAACGGGAAGAACGCTCTCGTATTTGAGCAGATGCACCAGACCGCGAAGGCCGCCTTCGTATTCGCCGAAAGAGACGGCGCGCGCGAACTCCGGCTCAAAGTCTCGGCAGTTCTGGCACCGGCCGTCGCCCATCAGCAACTGTGCGCTGAAGAGGCGGTCGCCGCAAACCACGCACTGCGGCTCGCGCACCGGCGCGATTGCGGCAAGACATTCCGAGCAGACAGGAATCCGGGAAATGTTATTGAGTGGGGTGTTGCACAGCCGGCAATCGGAAGGGAAAAGGACGGAAAAAATGTTGCGCAGGATGGCTTGCAAGGGCACGAAAACTACCGCGCGTTGCTGGGCGCGCTGACTTCGCCGGCCTCGCTCTAGCGTCTCACGACTGCTGAAGACGACCCTCCAACCATCCGATCGCGCGCCCATTCGGCGCGCATCGAGGACCCGTCGCCGGTGCCTCCGGGTGCCAGAGGAGCGATGGTTGACGCCCGTCCGATCACCCCAACGAGCTAGAACTCGTCGGGGACCCTGATCCGGTCCCGAAGCACCGTGACAGCACAGTATAAGAGCTTCGATGCGAAACGCGCAATGCCGGAGAGGGTTCCGGCAAAGGATTTCACCGAGATTTCATCGAGCGCCATTTGCCAATAGTTGTCGCAACGGCCGCCTGCACTTGTAACAAGTGCCACTGGCATGCTAACTTGCGCCGTCGCCCCTTTTGCTGCGCCGCGCGAGGTCTTCATACATGAGTACTACCGTCAGCACGCCACAAAAGAAGTTTCGTTCCTACGTCCCCGACAACACAACCATGCCGGAGTTTACGCTTCGGGCCGTGCTCCTCGGCTTGGTCCTGACGGTGATTCTGGGCGCGGCCAACGCTTATCTCGGCCTGCGCGCCGGCATGACCATCGCCGCCACATATCCCGCTGCCGTCATCGGCATGGCTCTGCTTCGGGTGATGAAGGGCTCGCTTCTGGAGGAGAACATCACTCGAACCGTGGGCTCGATCGGCGAGTCGGTCGCGGCAGGCGCCATCTTCACCATCCCGGCATTCGTGATCTCTGGGGCATGGCCCATCTTCGATTTCAAGCACGCTTACCTGAAGTCGTCGATATTGATGCTGGTCGGCGGAACGCTTGGCATTCTGTTCGTCACGCTCTTACGCCGGGTGATGGTGGAGGATCCGGAGCTTCCCTTCCCGGAATCGGTGGCGGCCTCGGAAATTCATAAAGCCGGGCAACAAGGCAGCCGCGCCGCGAAAATACTTTTTTCGAATATGGGTTTTGGCGGACTGGTTTATCTGCTTGGCCAGTTCAACTTATTTAACGCAAGTAAGGACTTCATCGTAAACGTCGGCCAGTTGGGCACCAGCTTCGTACGCATGGGACGTTCCGCGACGGCGCCTAAGCTGACCGCCGGCGCCATAACTACGGTTTCCGCTCCCGCCATCAGTCCTGCGTATCTGGGTGTCGGCTACATTATTGGACCACGCCTGGCAGCGCTGAATTTTTCCGGAGGGGTCATTGCCTGGGGCTTACTGGTGCCGCTGATTCTCTTCCTCGGCGGTCCGAGGCTGGTGGCTGAGTTTGCTCCCGCCGGCACCGTGATTCCTGACGACGCCTTCTGGGCAGGTCAGGCGGCCGCGGTGTGGAGCTTTATCGTGCGCCCCATCGCGGTGGGGGGCATGCTGGTAGGCGCCTGCTACACCCTGTTCCGAATGCGCAAGAGCCTGGGCTCGGGTATGGCGCGCGCTGTCTCCGATCTGAAGAAGTCGGCCGCAGCCCACGCCGGCACCGCGCGTACCGACCGTGATCTGAACGGGAAAATTGTTTTCGGCGGGCTGGGTGTGGTGTTGCTCTGCATGGTCTGGCTCTACACCAGTTACGCAGGTGTCCTGAAGGGCGGAATCGTCGCCGCGATCGTGATGATCGTCATCGGCTTCTTCTTCGCCGCCGTGTCTGGAAACCTGGTTGGTCTAATCGGCTCGTCCAACAATCCCATCTCAGGTCTAACCCTGGCTACGTTGGTTATTGCGGCCCTGTTGATGGTGATCATCGGCGTATCGGGTATGAGCGGAGTTGCGGCCGTGCTCGGAGTGGCAGCCGTGGTCTGCGTTTCCTCCGCTGTAGCGGGTGAAATGCTTCAGGACCTCAAGGTGGGACATATCCTCGGCGGCACACCCAGCAAAATGCAGATAGGCGACTTCCTCGGCGTCGCGGTTGCCAGCTTCTGTCTCTTCCCCGTGCTGATGTTGCTGAACCAGGCCAACCTCAATAGTGGCGGCATCGGTTTTGGAGACCCGCAGCTCTCGGCTCCGCAGGCCGGACTAATGGCCATGCTGGCGCGCGGCATTGTTGGTGGAGAGATGGCGTGGCCCCTGATCGTGGTCGGCGTATTGATGGGATTTGCGCTCATCATGCTGGAAGTGCGCAGCCCCATGCTCTTCGCCGTCGGCATGTATCTGCCGTTGGAAACCACGTTCGCCATCTTCTGCGGAGGCATCATTCGCTGGATCACGGACAAGATGCGCGATAGCAAGGACTTTAACGACGCACAGAAGGCCCGCGTGGAAAATGCCGGAGTGCTGACGGCTTCAGGATTTATTGCCGGCGAGGCCCTAATGGGGATTATGATAGCCGTCTTCAAATACAAACAGTGGCCGCTACCGGTTATCTTCCAGCACCCAAATGTTGTTTCTGGATTTATCGTGCTGGTAATTCTTGCCGTCGTCATGATTCGCGTGCCGCTGGCCAATGCGGGCCGACCGGATGAACCGGCCCCGCCGACCGCGATTATGTAGGTCAGAGCTATGGAAAGGCTTTGGGCCTATGTAGAAAAGAACCACTTCTGAGGCCTGGCCTCGCGGTCATTGCCGGACGCTGCAGGGAGCAGTCCCGCTTTGCGGGACGGAAGATGATAGCCCACCGTTTCAGCGGTGGGTATGGATCCTGGAACAATCCGAGTGCCCCCGGGCACGGCACAACCCCGTCGCATGTCCATCGCCGACAACCTTTCCGCCATCCACGAACGCATCGCGGTCGCTGCTAAGCGCGCTGGAAGAAATGCTGACGACATTGCGCTGATGACGGTCTCAAAAACCCAGCCCGTCGCCAAGATCATCGAAGCTTACGAAGCCGGTCAGCGGCTGTTCGGCGAAAATCGCGTGCAGGAATTCTCCGAAAAGGTGGGTGCTCTTGCGAGCTTGAGTGACGCCCACTTTCACATGATCGGCCACCTGCAATCCAATAAAGCGCCCAAGGCCGCCGAAGTGTTCAACGCAGTTGATTCTCTCGACTCGGCAAAGCTGGCAGAGCGACTGAACACCGCTGCCGAGAACCTCGGCAAAACTCTCGACATACTGATCGAGATCAATGTCGGCGGCGAAGAGGCCAAGTCCGGTCTCGTTCCCGATTCTTCTGAACTCGAACGTATTTTCGCTGGCGCCCCTGCCTGGACGCACCTGCGCGTTCGCGGACTGATGACCGTGCCGCCGTTCACGGACGATCCCGAAGGAGCACGGCCCTACTTTCGGCAGCTCCGCGAATTGCGAGAGCGTATCGCCGCGCGCGATCTACCGTCGATCAAGCTCGATGTGCTCTCGATGGGCATGTCTCACGACTTCGAGGTCGCCATTGAGGAAGGTTCGACTTGCGTGCGGATCGGTACCGCGATCTTTGGAACACGACCAAAACTATGAACTAAATCGTTGTGAGTAGAGCGGGCCTTCAAAGACTGTGTCGGGACCTCATATCGGTTTGCCACAGTGGAAGAAGCGCACAAAAACCAGCCCCGAATGGGGCGAAAGAGCTTAGCCCAGCGCTTCAGCGCTGGGTGGAGTGGGAAACAGGAAGGAGTCCCGTAGGGACGACAGAGGTTGCGACGCAGCCTCTTCAGGCCCGCGTTAGATGTTTGAGAGGGGTTTAGTCCCTGGGCTAAAGCAACCGCGATGATCCAAATCCGCGACACGCCATCCGGTGCGACATTTCAGGTGAAAGTGCATCCCCGCGCGAAGAAGAACGCCATCGTCGGTGAAGTTGGCGACGCGCTGAAGCTGGCCTTGACAGCGCCTCCGTTGGAAGGCCGCGCCAACCAGGCTTGCATTGAATTTCTGGCGGAAGTTTTGAATGTGCCGCGTTCCTCGGTTACGATAGCCGCCGGGGAGGGCAGCCGCAACAAAGTCGTTCGCGTGCGCGGGCTCGCCGCCGCGCAGGTCGAGGCAAGACTGAAAGTAGCCAGTAGTCAGTAGAACGTATTTCAAAAATAGCCGCAGGTCAGGCTTGTGTCAGGGCACGACTTCTAGTCGTGCCTCCACTGGGGTCCAAGATAACGGCTTTAGCCGCTGAGGACAGGGGCTAAAGCCCTCATAGTTATACAGATCTTGCGGCACGGCTGAAGCCGTGCCCTGTTACAAACCGATTTTTGAAACACGCTCTAGCCAGTTACTGAGACCGCCGATCACAACTGGCAACTGGCTACTGGCTATTGACTACTCCAACAATGAGGAGAACATTTTGAGCTTTGCGCAGCGTTGGCGCGACATTCGCACCGGCTTCGAGCGTCCCTTCTGGGTCGCCAACATCAGCGAGTTGTTCGAGCGGCTGTCCTATTACGCGGCGTTCGCTTCGCTGGCGCGATATCTCCATGAAGTCCTGAAATTTCCCACCGAGCAGGCGGGCACGCTCACCGGATTCTTCGGCGGGCTGGTATGGTTTCTGGCGGTCTTCGGAGGAACAGTCGCTGACCGGATGGGCTTCCGCCGCGCGCTCTCGGTGGCCTACCTGATCTTGAGCTGCTCCTATTTCCTGCTGGGATCGCTGGGAGCGCCATGGCTGGCACCCATTCGTGACAACGTGCCACTGGTAGTCCTGGCGACATTCGTTCTGGCTCTGCCGGCGCTGGGAGTCGCGCTGGTGAAGCCCAGCGTCGTCGGTACCACCGCGCGCTCCTCGAAAGAAAACGTCCGCTCCATTGGCTATTCCATCTATTACACGTTGGTAAACATCGGCGGCGCAGCCGGCCCTTATGTCGCTTCGTATGTGCACCAGCGTATGCGCGTGGAGAACGTGTTTCGCGTGGCTGCGCTGAGCGTGTTCCTCATGTTCCTTGCCGTGTTGCTGTTTTTCCGGGAACCGCGCCGCACCGAGGAAGTTCAAACCACCAGTCTCTCGCAGTCCGCCAGAAACTTCTGGACGGTTATTACCAATCCTCGCTTCATGCTGTTCCTGTTGATCTTTACCGGTTACTGGATCGTCTATTGGCAGGAGTTCATCACCCTGCCGCTTTATGTTCACGACTACATCAATCCTCACACCGACACCGAACTCCTGCTGGTAACGGGGCCGCTGGTGGTGATTGCGCTCACCCTGGCGATCAACATCTTTACGCAGAAGATTCGCGCCTTCAGCGCCATCATCATTGGCACGCTGATGACCGCGTTGGCATGGATAATCCTGATCCTCAGGCCGACCGTGACCGGCGTGGTCCTTACCTTGGTCGCGGTTGCGCTCGGCGAAATTACCCAATCGCCTCGCTACTACGAATACATTTCCCGGCTCGCTCCCTCCGGACAACAAGGGACCTACATGGGGTTCGCTTTTCTGCCGTTGGGTATCGGCTCGCTCATCGGCGGGAAGTTCGGCGGATTTCTCATCCACTACTTCGGCGAGGTGAAGCATCAGCCGGGAATGATGTGGTGGGTGATCACGGGGGTAGGTGTCCTCACCGCAATTTTGTTGTGGATTTACGACAAGTTCGTGCTGCCAAAACCAGCGGGCGAGGCCACTCATGCGGCGACCGGTTGATCGGCCAGCCTCAGAGGCTGCTGAAAAAAGCGCCGTTCAGCTAGTGCGGGCCTTCAGGAGACTGTGTCGCGACCTCGTATCGATTTGTCGCAGTGGAAAGAAGCACACGGAAACCAGCCCCGAATGGGGCGAAAGAGCTTAGCCCAGTGCTTTAGCGCTGGGTAGAGTAGGAAACAAGACCGAGTCCCGTAGGGACGGCAGAGAGGTTGCGACACAGCCTCTTCAGACCTGCGTCCACCGGTTAATAAATAACCGAGGCTTCAGCCTCATGCCTCGCTGTACATTCTTTTTTGCTGATCGCGACAATCTTTGTAATGAAAAAGACTCCCAGCTATATCGCCAAGCATATTCGCACGGTAATCAAGAACAGCGGCTCGGCGCCGCACACGGAAGAAGTTCAGCGATTCTTTAAACATGAAGTGACGTCGCGCGGCTGGTACACCGGCGAGCTACGGAAAGTTGCAGTGCGATTTCGGCGCACGATCATCGCGGAGAACGGCGTGCCGTTCCTGTTGCAAGTGTCCGATCAGCTCTTCCGCGGCGAGGTTCTGGAAGAAAAAGTCTTTGCGGTCGTGATGCTGCAAGGGATCGTGGAGAGGTTCAGTAAGCCGGAGTTCAACTTGTTCGAAAGCTGGCTGGACCGAATCACCACCTGGGCCGACCACGACGCGCTGGTGCATTACCTCATTGGTCCAATGATCGCCGCAGACGATGCATTCTTGTTGCGGCCGCCTCGCTGGGCGAAGGCGAGCAAACGCTGGCATCAGCGTGCTGCTGCTGTGAGCCTCATCCACAGCACCCGGCAGCACAAAAACTTCGGCGACATCCAGCGCATCACCGAGATGCTGCTGACCAGCGACGATGACATGGTGCAGAAAGGGCTGGGCTGGCTCCTGCGCGAGGCGGCCAAGGCGAATCCAAAACAGACTGTCGAGTACCTGATGACCATCCGCGGGCGAACGCCGCGGTTGGTGCTCCGCACGGCCTGCTAGACCCTGCCAGCCGCCACGCGGGCGCGCGTGTTAGCCAGGAACCAATCGAAATCAGTGGCAGTGGGTTGAAGGTTCACCCCAGACTTTTCCGCAAGCAGCAAAAGCTTAGAGCTAAACTCCAACAACCAACATCTAATTTCTGTCGACTCATGTTCAAGAACCTAAGCCCGCTGTTTCCCTATCTACGCAAGTACCGCGCGACCTTCTGGATCGGCGCTCTGTGTGTGCTGTGCAACAACGGGGTCTGGATTCTCTTCCCGCTGGTCATCCGCCGCGCCATTGACGACCTCAACCTCGGAGTCACACGCCACAAGCTGCTCACGTACTCGGCCCTGCTGTTGGCGGTCGCGGGAACCAAAGCCATTTTCCAATTCCTTACCCGCTGGATCTTGATCGGCGTCTCGCGCGAAATTGAATTCGACCTGCGCAACGATCTGTTCACGCATCTGGAGCGGCTGTCTTACAGTTTTTATCAGCGCACGCGCACCGGCGACATCATGGCCCGGGCTACCAACGATCTCAATGCGGTGCGCATGCTGGCCGGTCCGGGCATCATGTACACCGCGAACACCGTGGTCTTCACTGCGGGCGCGCTGGTGTTCATGCTCAGCATCAGTTCACGGCTTACCCTGTTCGCCTTTCTACCGTTGCCCGTGGTCAGCATTGTGGTGCAGTACTTCGGCCGCAAGATTCACGAACGCTTCGAGCGCATCCAGGCCATGTTCTCCGACATCTCGGCCAAGGCGCAGGAGAACTTTTCCGGAGCGCGGCTGATTCGTGCTTACGTGCAGGAGCAGGCGGAGATCGAGAGCTTCGAGCGCGAGAACACCGAATACATCGCGCGGAGTCTCAAGTTGGTGCGCCTGATGGGCATGCTGTGGCCGACGCTGGAGACGCTGCTGGGCGTCGCCATCGTTATCGTACTGTGGATCGGGGGCCGCGAAGTCCTGCTGCATCGCATTTCTGTCGGCAGTTTCGTGGCCTTCAATACCTACATGGTGCAGCTCACCTGGCCGATCATTTCGTTGGGCTGGGTCATCAACATCTTCCAGCGCGGCACTGCGTCCATGGGCCGCATCCAAAATCTCCTGGCGGAACAGTCCGAGGTCACCGACACCGCTGTGCCCGCAACCGGCGCTCCTACCGAGGTTAGCGGCGGAATCGAGTTTCGCAACCTCAGCTTCCACTACGGGCACACGTTGATCGCCGCCGAGCGCGGCATGAGCCACGTTCATGGCGATGAAGCGGTGCTGAAAAACATCAACCTGCGGGTGCCCGAAGGCACCAGCCTGGCGATTGTGGGCCCCACCGGATCGGGCAAGTCCACGCTGGTATCGCTCATTCCGCGCATCTACGATGCGGCTGAAGGTTCAGTGCTGATCGACGGCCGGCCGATTGGCGAGTTCCCGCTTGAGGTTCTGCGACGCCACATCGGATTTGTGCCGCAGGAGACGTTCCTATTCAGCGACACCATTCGGGAGAACATCGCCTTCGGCGCCGAGCGCGCGAGCGATGCCGACGTTCGCCGGGCCGCCGAGGCCGCCAACATCGCCGATGAGATCGAAAGCTTTCCGCAAGGCTACGATACCCTGGTCGGGGAGCGCGGCCTCACGCTTTCTGGTGGACAGAAGCAACGCACAGCCATTGCTCGTGCCTTGATTCGCAGCCCGCGCATCCTCGTGCTTGACGACGCGCTTGCCAGTGTGGACACCCAGACCGAAGATCGCATCCTCAATCACCTGCGCGAGATCATGCAGGGACGTACCACTATCTTCATCTCGCACAGGGTTTCGACCGTGCGCAACGCCGATCGCATCGCGGTGCTGCATGACGGCCAGATCGTGGAGTATGGCACCCACGAACAACTGATCGAACGCAACGGCTACTACACCGAGTTGTACAACAAGCAGTTGCTGGAAGAAGAGTTGGAAACGGAAACGGTGTAGCGCGGTTCAACAGGCTGCGGAAAAACTCGCACGTGGACGATTTTGCAGGGGCGCACCTTTAGGTGCGCCATTGTAAGGGCAAATATATACTTGGCCCACAAAAGCCATTGTTTTATTGTTCGTTATGTCTTTGGTCTTACTCCTTGTTAGGCATCATTGGTAACGGTTTTGTTCCAACCATGATGTACACAGGCGATCCGGGAGGCGAGGGGCCAGCTGGAATAGTAACTTGTCCCCCGCCACCCATGAGAATGCTCCCCGATATAATCATCCCTCCGCTAGCGATCATGCCTCCGCTGCTTGTTGTAGCCGCCCCGTTCACCGTTACCTCGAGTCCTCCAATGTGGCGTAAAACCTCTCCTAACGTTGAAACGAGAGTATCTTCTGATGCTGGGCCTCGGATGCCCACGCCAGTGGCGATCGGTCCCGTTACTACGCTATACGCTCGGTGGTCGACAACAGAGATTTTTGCAGCATGGAGAATGGCAATTATTTGGGTAGCTAGCAGGGTTCCTTCAGTATCCATTCCATGTGATTCGACGAGCACCGTCTTTCCCGAGAACCTCTTGAGAAGTACGGATATTTTCTGTTGTTGGTCTAATGTTAGGCTGCGTGGTGCAACGACTGCCTCTAATCTCATTCTTTCCAATCGTTCTGATTCTGCTACCTTTTTGAGGCCAGCAATATCGCGCTCTTTTTCTTTCAGGTCAACCTGGAAATCTTGGCCCTGCAACTCACTAATTTCTCGCTGGGCCTCGGCAACCTCTATGCCTTTCTTAATGGCTGCCCGTTGTGTGACGAAAATCCCCAAGGCTGCTAATACTGTAGCTGCCATACATACGACGTATCCCGTATTCCAATGTTCCAAAGACCTTTTCAGGCGTCCCACGTTCTCCGTGAGAGATTGGATTCTGGAGACATGGTCGCCATTTGACTTAGCATTGTTCGCAGGGTTCGTCTGCGCTGGTGCATTCATAGTCATTGCCGCATACAAACACATGTAACCGAAGAGGCGCATAATTTGCAGATGGTGAAAAGGAAAGCAGAATACAACGAGGGCCGGAAAGCAAGGGAAAACTCTGAAAAGACCATAGCCCCTTATTTTTGTCATCCCGAGCGGGCGAACAGGGTTCCCCAACGAGCGCCGGTTTTGCGCTTCTTGGGGTAAAGTTTAGCCCCCGAGGGATCTGCTTTTCCGACTTTTTCCGCAGCCTGTTACGGCAGCTTGTGCAGCACCGCTCTTAGCGCATCGATCGCCAACTGCGCTGCGTGTCCCGATGCCGGCGGCACGCCCCCAACTGCACTCACGACTTCTGCTTTGCCGATTGCGCTCGCCTCGTGCCGGGACCTACCCTTTGCCAACTCCGTCATCGCAGAGGCACACGCCATGGCGGGCACGCAGCCTTTGGCACGAAAGCGAATCTCGGCGATCCGACCAGCGTTCATCTTGATCGAGAGTTCCAGAATGTCGCCACACGCGGGATTCTCGATGCGCACCTGAGCATCGGCGTCGGGCAGCTCCCCCGAATTGCGAGGTCGCTCGAAGTGATCGAGAAGCTGGGGAGAATACATGGGCGCAGAATCCGTCTCTGGTAGCTTACAGCGCCAGGCCTTGCCGGTCATGGGGCCGCGCTCCGTATAATCGAACAGCCTTGAACGCCAATTACACTCCGCAGCGCGTTGTCTCACTCCAGCCCAGCGCCACGGTCACGCTGCGCGATCTGGGCTTGCTCGATCGCCTGGTTGCTTGCACCAAATACTGCGCCGACGTCTGCCCCGAGGTCGCGGATGGCTCGCGCCTGATTGTTTCCGATTCCTGGACCGCGCAGACTGAACAGATTCTGGCAGCTCGCCCCGACCTGGTGCTGGCGTCGGTTCCCTACCAACTTGAAGCCGTGGCTGCCATCCTGAAAGCTGGCATACGATTTCTCGGGCTGGCGCCACGAAGGCTGGCCGACATCTACACCGACATGGCTGCGATTGCAGGGGTAATGGGCGTATGGCAAAGCGGCCAAAGCGTGATCGCCGCGATGCAAAATGACATCGAGGCGGTTCGCGAACTCGCCGCCGCTGCATCCAAGCCTAAAGTCTTTTGCGAAGAATGGGGAAAGCCGATCATCGCATCGCAGCCGTGGGTCGAGGAGCTAGTGGAAGCTGCTGGAGGCGAGTTCATCGCCACGCCTGGCGAAACGATCACGGCGGAGCAAATTGCAGCGGCGCAGCCTGATGTCATTGTGGCGGCCTGGTGCGGGGCCGGAGATCGCGTGTCGCTGGAGAAGATTGTGGAGCAGCGCGGATGGGCAAATTTACCCGCGGTTCGCCAAGGGCAAATGTTTTGCATCAGCGATGAACTGCTGAACACGCCGGCAACGAACTTGCTAGGCGGATTGCGTGCTTTAGCTTGGGCCTTGCATCCCGAGCTGTTTCCCCGGCCCACCGGAATTCACCAGCTTCAGCGGCTGTGATATGAATGGAGGACGATGGAGACGAAATATCGGCACCTCGCCGAGGAACTCGCTATTTTGGCCGACGCGGCCGGCAGCGTCGACGAGCTGATGAGCGTCATCGTGGGCCGGCTGCAGGAAAGGCTGCGCCACTTCGATTGGGTCGGCTTCTACATGATCGAGAAGGGGCTGCCGGGCGAAGATCCGGTGCTGGTGTTAGGTCCTTATGTCGGCGCAGATACGCCGCATAAGCGCATTCCGCTCAATCAGGGCATCTGCGGAGCCGCGGCTTCGTCGGGACAAACCCTGGTGGTGGACGACGTCCAAGCCGACCCGCGCTACTTGGCATGCTCCGTCGCAACCCGCTCCGAGATTGTCGTGCCCGTGATCGTGAACGGTAAAGTCGTGGGCGAACTCGATATTGACAGCCACACGCCTGCCGCCTTCGGTGATACAGACCGCAAGCTGGTCGAGCACTGCGCAGATCTGGTCGGCAGCTACCTGGAGAGGATTTCGTGACCTTCGAGCGAGTGGCATGGGAAACGAGGTACGCGTCTTGATCAAGCAAGTAGTTGCCGCCTTGCTCGTACGCGGACAGGAAATCCTGTGCTGCCAGCGGACGGAATATCAAGCGCTACCACTCAAATGGGAATTTCCCGGCGGCAAGATCGAAGCCGGCGAAGCGCCTCCCGAGGCGTTGAAACGCGAGCTCGAGGAAGAGCTCGACATCCACGCCGAGATCGGTTGCAAAGTTGCCCAACTACAGCACACTTATCTGAACGGCAACGCCGTGCAACTGCATTTTTTTAAGGTCGAACGGTATGAAGGCGAGTTGCAGAACCGCATCTTCCGCGAGATCCGGTGGGTGCACCGGCACGACTTGCCGACGCTCGACTTCCTCGATGCCGACCGCACCCTGGTGCAGCAGCTCGCCGAGGGCAAGCTGCTCTAGCTGCCCGCTCGGCCGGTCACAAACCAGGCGATGGTCAGCCCAATCATGATGATGGTCGTGGCCCACGCGATCAGGTTGAACCACGTGCCGTTGACATGCTTGCCCATTAGCTCGCTCTTGTTCACCAGCAGCAGCATGAAGATGAGCACGAACGGCAGCACGACGCCATTCACCACCTGCGACAGAATGCTGATCTTTACCAGTGGGATATTGGGGAGCAGAATGACTCCGCCACCGGCGATGAGCAGCAGCGTGTATAGCCAGTAGAAAACCTTGGCCTCGCTGAATTTGTGTCCTACCCCTGACTCAAAGCCGAGTCCCTCGCACACCGTGTAGGCGGTTGAGATAGGCAAAATGGAGGCGGCGAAGAGCGACGCGTTGAATAGTCCGGCGGCAAAGAGAATGTAGGCATACTCGCCCACCAGCGGGCGCAGCGCCTGCGCGGCATCGGCGGCATCGCGGATCTGCCGTACGCCATGCGTATAAAGCGTCGCGGCACAAGCCACCACGATGAACCAGGCTACGAGATCGGTGAAGAGGCACCCAAGGATCACATCCCAGCGCGAGGCGCGGTACTCGCGCGGCCCGATTCCCTTCTCTACGATCGACGACTGCAAATAAAACTGCATCCATGGAGCAATCGTTGTTCCCACTAGAGCAATGACCATGTAAATGTAAGCCGACTGGTGGAAGGCCCCGCCGTGCGGCGGCTTGAACGTGGCGACGAAAGCCTCCTTCCAACTCGGACCCGCCAGCACACCTGCGATGATGTAAGCGAAGTAGAAAAACGACGCCGCCAGGAAGACCTTCTCCACGCTCTTATAAGTGCCCTTAACAACGAGCAGCCAAACCACCGTTGCCGCAACTGGCACACTGATGTAGCGTGAGATGTGAAACAGCTCCAGGCTGCCGGCGATTCCGGCGAACTCCGCTACCACGTTGCCGAAGTTGGTGATGACCAGCCCCAGCATCATGAAAAACGTAATTCGCAGGCCGTATTCTTCGCGGATGAGATCGCTCAACCCCTTGCCGGTAGCCGCGCCCATGCGCGCTGACATCTCCTGCACCACAACCAGCGCGACGGTCATTGGAATCATGACCCAGAGCAGAAGATATCCGAACTGTGCCCCGGCGGCGGAGTAGGTGTAGATACCGCCGGCGTCGTTGTCCACGTTCGCCGTGATGAATCCGGGACCGATGACGGCCAGGAACATCAACAGGCGGATTCTCCAGATTTTAAGCCGTCGCGTCTCGGACATGGCACTGGGAGTTACGGTGAGATGATGAAGACTCCCCAGAATAAACGCACCTCGAAAAATGCGCCAATCAAGAGGTGGGGAAGGCCGATCTTCGGCCTGTAGATTTCGAGGAAGCGGCGCACTTGAGTCGTGAAGAGTGTGCGAAGCCGAGTCGCGGGATGTCGCCTCGCGAGGCCGTCGTCACAAAGAGACAACCTTCAGGCCGGGGATTAGCCGGAAGTGGCGCACATTGACAGTAAGAACGGAGTAACCGTGTACGAGAGCCGTTGCCCCGATCAGCAGGTCGCTAAAGGGGATGGTTATGCCGCGTTCCTGCTGCTCGCCGTCGATCTTGCCAGCCAGCAGTGCTGCGTCTTTGGTGTAGGGGTACACGTCCACGTCATCCAATAGTTCCTGAATGAAGGATTCACGGCGCGCACGCGCCTGCGGCGTTTGCGCGCGGTAGATGCCATGCACGAGTTCCGTCAAACCGATGGAAGAGAGCACGGCTTCCTGGTTCCCAGCGGCTGTAACAATTTGATCGAGAAGCTGGGTCACATTGTCGCCGCGACGCTCAGCGGCGATGGCAACACTGGAATCGAGGATTAGTCCCATGCGGGCGGATTGAGCGGTTCACGGTGGCTATTGATAATGGCTTCGAGATCGCGGGAGAAGTCCGCGTCGAGAGTAGCCGTAGAACCATGGGCCTTCGCCAAAGCAATCGATTCGGAAAGTAGGCGACCCGGACGCGGCCCAGCCGGTCGCACCACCGCCACCGGAGGCCCGCCGCTTTCGCTCTCGATGATTACTTCTACACCTGAGCGTACCTGCGCCAGAACAGAGCCGAAATCGCTCTCGGCTTCCGCTTCCGAGATGTGTATCACCGTGTGGGTCATGCCGAGATTATACCCTCACGCTTCTCCCTTCCCACTACAGCTTGGCGCGCAGCATGTTGATGACGTCGTCAGCGGTGATGACGCCGGTCAGCCTACCGTCGTCGTCCAGAACAGGCAGGGTGAGCAGGTTGTATTTATCGAAGAGCTCGGCGACTTTCTTCTCGTCGGCGCCGGGATGCACAGTGGTGAGGTGCCCGGTGCTCAACATCATCAGCGGCGTGCCCGTAGGCGCAAGCACAATCTTGGCCAGCGGAACGGCGCCCAGCAGTTTGCTCTTGTCGCCGACGATATAGATCGTACTGACGCTTTCCACGCCGCCTTCGAAGTTGCGCAGCATCTCAATCGCGTCTTCCACCTTGGCATCCGGACCCAAGGCCATGTAGTCCGTGGTCATGCGCCCGGCGGCCGTATCTTCCTCGAAATTCATCAACCCGGCGACTTCGGCGCGCTCCTCCGGCTCCATCTCGGTCAGGATCTCTCGCGAGGCATCGGGATGCATATCGCCCAGCAGGTCGGCGGCGGCATCGGGATCCATCTCCTCCACGATGTCGGCGGCGCGATCGGAGTCGAGCGAGCTAAGAATCGAAACCTGCATCTTGGGATCGATCTCTTCCAGGGTTTCGGCGGCGACCTCATCGTCCAGCGTCTCGAAGATGGCTTCGCGCTCGGCGGGTGCGAGGTCCTCCACGATGTCAGCGATGTCGGCTGGGTGCAGTTTGGCCAAGCGATCGAGCGAAATCTTCAGCTTGACGCGACGGGCGGGATCAATTTCGATGAGGTCAACAAATTCCCACGGGATCATCCGCGGCGGAATCTTGGCGAGAAGCAAATGCAGCGCCGCTGCCGGAATCACGCCCTTCAGCAGGCGGCGAACCGCACCCCGCGCACCCACGTCCACCGCGCCGACCTTGAGCACAATGTGGCCGTGGCCAAGCTCCTCGTGGATATCAATGTCATTGACCCGCACAACTTTGCGCCCGTGGACGTCAATGATCTGCTGGTCGAGCAGGTCGCGCTCCAACAGGAGCATGCCTTCACCACCGGCGAAAGGGCTCCACTCCGAGGCGGCGGTGGCAATCCGCAGGCCACCATTGATCAGGCTGACCGACTCGGTGGCCACCAGACGGTCGCCGTGGCGGGTTTTCACCACGAAGCCCGCGATTTGACTGGAATTCTCCTGAGGGACCAACGTGACTTCGCGCACTTTGCCGGCGCTCGCGCCGGTGTTGTCGATCACCGACGCGCCAATCAGGTCGGAAAGTGCGAGTGAAGGCATTGCAATCAATATATTCGATGCGTTCGGAAATGTTCAGCGAATTCGCAGCGGGGACAAGGGTGGGCTGCCCAGTAAGGTCCATTCTGGGAGGCCATCATGTTTTGCCAGAGGAGATGTCGTTTGCGAAACTGAATCATGCCCTGGTTCGCCGAGTCTTCCTCGCGGCTTTTGGGTCTACACTAGTGCCCATGCGTCGCGCTTTTCTGAATGCGCTTTTCTCCCTGGCTTGGCTGACGGGACTGGCGGTGTTGCTCGTGCAGCATCCCATCTACGTGCAAGCGCAGCAACGTACCACCCGCCTCATCTTGAAAGACGGCACCTACCAGTCGGTGGTGAAATACGAAATCCAGGGTGACCGGGTCCACTATCTCAGCGCGGAACGATACGAGTGGGAAGACATTCCGAGTTCGCTCATCGACTGGGACGCAACCAAGAAGTACGAGGCTGACTTCAACAGCGGCAAGCTCCGCAAAGCCCGCGAGGAAACCCCGGAGGAGAGGGAGGAGCGCGAGAAGGAAGATGCCAACTCGCCGCAGATCGTGCCCGGTCTGCATTTGCCTGGGACTGGTGGTGTGTTCCTGTTCGATCAGTACCAGGGCAAACCCGAACTGGCGGAAATCGTGCAAAACGGCAGTGAACTAAACAAGAACACACGCAAGAACGTTTTGCGTGCCACGATCAATCCGCTTGCCGGTTCCAAGCAGCCCTTTGAACTGCAAGGTGAACACGCCAGGATTCAAGCGCACCTGCCGCGTCCCACCATCTATATTGACATTGACGAAGGGCCCCAGAGCACGGCGATCGCGGACCGTTTCCGGCTGGTGCGCGTGGCCGTCAAGAAAGACGCGCGGGTCGTCGCCAATCTGAAAATTACTTTCACCGGAAAGGTAAGCGAGCAGAACATCTCGGTACCTGCAAGCGTGGAGAAGCTGGGAACGGGAGAGTGGGTGAAAGTGACTCCGGCACAGGACCTTGCCGCTGGCGAGTACGCGGTGGTGGAGATGCTCGGCCCGCAGGAGATGAACCTTTACGTGTGGGACTTCGGCGTCAATCCCAACGCTCCGGCCAACCCCAACATCTTGCAACCCGACAAGTCCAGCCCGCAATCGCAGCCGAAATAAGGAAAACCGCGACTGCGGCGCGCTGCGGGATTAGGACTTGGAGGAACCTCCCTCGGATCCCACGATCCCGACATGAGTTAAGGCGATGTTATCGCGACCGGCCTGTTTCACCTGGTACATCATTTCATCGGCGCGTTGCACGAGGGCCTGCGGGGAAACAGCGTCTACTGGATAACTTGCAATACCGATGCTGGCCCGTAGCGATATCGGCACGCCCTCCTCAGCGAGCCATTGCCGGGTGTGGAAAACTGACATCAGCCGGCGCGCTACCAGGAGAGCGCCATCCTTTGACGTTTGCGGCAATAGAATGGCGAATTCATCGCCGCCATAGCGGAAGGCGGAGTCCACCAAGCGAAGGTTTTCGCGCAAGGTCTGCCCCACCTGACTCAGAAGCCTGCTGCCGACCAGATGTCCATATTCATCGTTCACCCACTTAAAGTGGTCGAGGTCAAGAAACAGGAGGCTGAACTCGTACCCGAAGCGTTGCGAACGGTGTACTTCTTCGGAGAGCACCGTAAACAAATGGCGTGTGTTGTACAAGCCCGTGCAGTCGTCGGTGATGCTGAGTTCCTGGATGCGCTGGACAGCCCGGGCATTCTCGATGGCAATGGCGGCGTAATCGGCCAAGGTTCCCAACAGCATCTCGTTGCGGGTGTAGACCTGCATATCGATGTTCATCATCTGGATGATGCCCAGCACCTTGCCTCCCGTCCGCACGGGCATGCAGACCACGGGACACCCTTCGACGAAGAAACCGTCATGGCTAGTGTGCTGAACACGTTTGTCCACGGCTACGTCAGGAATGACCAGGGGCTCGCCGTGATTGATCACCCATCGGGCCAGGCTTTCACCCGACATCAATTGTAAGGCGTTGAGATTCTCGCACCCTTTGCCGACCGCAGCCGCGTAATACAGTTCGTCCGTGGCCTCGTCCAGCATGAGCAGAGACCAGGTCGCCGGCTCAAAATAGGCGGCCATCTTCTCCATGATGGTTTGCAGAATGGTGTCCAAGTCGAGCGTCGAGGTTAACGCCTTGGCAACATCGTGGAAAATCCTGAGGTCGTAAAACTGCCGATCGTTGTCCGTGGCTGGAAATGGCATGCAAAAACCTGCCGCAGATCTCGTCTCCGGTTGGGACTGGAACATATTGGTACCCACAGGGCGAGCTGTATAAGCTTAAACGAAAGGGTTGCTTTTGTCTGTCCGATATCAGACCTACAGGAATCGTCTATCTCTCCGGGGAAAGTTAACCAGGGCCCCGGCGGCCCTTGTCCAAAGGTTCAGGCTCAAAAATACACGGCCACCTATAGTGTATTTTACCGGAAAACGCAGATTGGTTCTCTAATTTTCAGCAGGGCAAGCTGAGCCCCTTACCGGTTGCCGGCCGGTTTGACACTGCCTGCACCGCTTTCTATGATCGGCAAGGGAGCTTGGTAAGCTCAATTGCCTAAGTCGTTGGAGCAGACCGAGGTTAACATGGGTGCATTCGGCGAACGGTTGCGTCGCGAGCGCGAGATGAGGGACATCTCCCTCGAGGAGATCGCCGCAACCACAAAGATTGGGACTCGCCTGCTGCGCGCCTTGGAGGAGGAACAGTTCGATCTCCTCCCCGGCGGCATCTTCAATAAAGGGTATGTCCGCGCCTATGCGAAGTACGTCGGAATCGACGAGGAGCAGGCAATTGCCGACTATTTGCAAGCCGCGCAGGAAGCCGCCCCCGGCGGCCATGTGGTCGCCGACCCAAACGCCGCAAGCCGATTCGAGCGATCCAGCCGCGACGAGGCAGGTGCCGGGCGCCGGTCCACATTACCCGTTGTTCCCGTACTGGTCGTCCTCGTTCTGGTTGCGGGGGCAGCGGGTGGCTGGCGAGTTTACCGGGAGCGTCAATTCGATCGGCAACAGCGAGCGGCCATCACGGTGACGCGCGATACGGCGCTGCGCGGCACGGACATGACTCATCCTGGAGGAGCAAACGCTATCGGCGGCGCAAAATCTGCCGCTGCGGGAGCTGGCACGCCCATACCAGCAACGGCTCCCCAGAGTCTTGCAACGGGAACCAACAACGTTGCCAATTCCGCCGGCGCTGCGCCGTTCGAACTCACGGTCCGCCCCAAGGACCGCGCCTGGGTTTCCATCAAGTCCGACGGTAAGCTTGTGGTTCATGGGGTTATTAAGCCGCCGGATGTGAAGACGGTCCGCGCCACCAGCCAGGTGGTCTTTTGGACTGGCAACGTCGGCGCGCTGCAAGTCTCATTTAACGGCAAGAACGTTCCCCTGACCGGCGGCGAAAATGAGGAGCGCGTGCTCGTCTTCAATTCGCGTGGAGTGCTGCCACCTGCGGCCTCCCCATGACGCGGCCTCCAGGCAAACCTTCAACCCGGCCCCGCAGCCGGGACCTTGGTGAAAACGTGGTGCGTATCGAGGCCGAAGCCCTGCGCGCCCTCGCCGACCGTCTGGCCGGGCCGATGGCAGCGGACTTTGAACGGGCGGTGGAGTTGCTCTACCGCTGCGCGGGTCGCATCGTGGTTTCGGGCATGGGTAAGAGCGGACTGATTGCCCGCAAAATCGCCGCCACCCTCACCTCGACCGGCAGTCCGGCATTGTTTCTGCATCCCGCGGAAGCCCTGCACGGCGACCTCGGAATGGTGGTCCGCGGGGACGTGGTGGTTGCGCTTTCGGCCAGCGGCGAGACCTCGGAGATCCTGCAATTACTGGCAACCGTGAAGCGGCTCGGGGTCCCGCTCATCACCATGACCTGCGATGAGCTGCACTCGCTTTCCGAAAAGCCACGCAGCCTGTCCACCCTGGTGCAAGCCGCGGAGGTTGCGCTGGACTGCTCCGTCGCCCACGAAGCCTGTTCCCTTGGACTAGCGCCCACCGCCTCGACCACCACCATGCTCGCGTTGGGCGATGCGCTGGCGGTTGCGCTCTCGCAACGGCGGGGATTCAAGGAAGAGGACTTCGCCAACTTGCATCCCGGGGGCAAGCTGGGCAAGCGATTCCTGCGCGTCTCTGCCCTGATGCACACGGGAAACGCTCTGCCGCAGGTAGAACCGGGGACGGCCTTGAGCCACGTGATCTACGAGATGTCGCGCAAGGGCCTGGGAATGACGACGGTGGTCGACGGCAAGAAACTTGTGGGACTGATCAGCGATGGCGACTTGCGCCGTCTGCTGGAACAGCACGGCAAGAAGGTGTTCGACCTCGCGGCCGCGGAATGCATGACGCGCTCGCCGCGCACCGTCGGCCCTGACGTGTTCGCCATCGCCGCCCTCGACATCATGGAGCAGCAGAAGATCACTTCCCTTCCCGTGGTGGACGCAGCCGGCCACCTGCTGGGCGTGCTGCACCTGCACGATCTGTGGGGCACGCAGATGTTGTGAGGAAGTCAGTAGTCAGTAGTCAGTAGTCAGTAGTTAGTTGTCGCCGGGGCTTACGAGAGTGTGTCGCGATCTATTATTGGTATGCTGCGGTGGTAGGAAGCATACAAAACCAGCCCCGAAGGGGCGAAAGAGCTTAGCCCAGCGCTTTAGCGCTGGGTAAAGTAGGACATAAGACCGAGTCCCGTAGGGACGGCAGAGGTTGCGACACAGTCTCTTACGCCCTGGCCTGGATCCATCTCGCCGCTGCATGGCTAGGGTTTGGCGACTCTTATCGCCTCGCGAATCGGCCTGTGCCACAGAGCCTCTGCCCAATCCACAGCCACTCTGGAACCCGACCCAAGTTCCCAAACGCAGAATATCCTTGTTTGGACTGAATGCTGACTTCTGACTAAGCTGTTTCCACGAACGCCAGCACCAGTTCGCGCTCGCGCGGGCCGTCAAGCTCGACCAGAACGATCCGCTGCCAAGTCCCTAACAACAGCAAACCGCGATCTAACATCAGCGCCAGCGAAGTTCCGATCAGCGCGGACAAGATGTGATCTGGCACGTGCACCGGGTTGTGGGGATGGCGATACGGAAGTTTGGGAATGAGGTGCTCGAAAGCGTCGAGCATGTCGAGATCGGTTCCCGGGTCGAGATCGGCCGTCGTCAACGCGGCCGTGGTGTGCAGCACACTCAATTGGCATACTCCGGTCTTGTCGCCATACTGCTTCCACAGAAAGGACTCCAGCTGCTCGGTAATATCCACGATCTCGCGCTTCTTGTGGGTTTTGATCGTAAGCCGATGCATGACTCACCTACTGAGGGGGCGTGAACAATTCCAAGCGCACGCGCCACGCCACCGACTGCCCCGGCTGCAACAGCACCATGCCGGTGTCTCTGCCTTCCCAGTTCTTATTGTAAGGATCAGGCAGATTGAACTGCGGTTCGATAGCGACAAAATTCTTCTGCGGCGGAGCATACACCTGGATTTTGCATTCAGTTTGGCAATTGTGGCACGTCATTTCGCCCTTGCTTTCTTCTGGCAAGCGGCTAAAATGACAGCGGGTGCAAATCCTGCCTTTGGCCGCAATCCAGAGGCAAGCCCAGCTCGCAGTTAACAGCTACGGGTTGGGCGTTTAGTAAGTGTTGGAGCTAGTCGGGATTGAACCGGCGACGGGCCTGCCTGTCACAGCGATGGCCGTCTCCACATGGATAGCCCCACAAAGAACTAGGGCCAGCAGTTCCAAGTTTCTCGACTCGGGCTGTTGGCCTTTTATTTTCATAACGTTTCCAATTATATGTAAAATTACATTGACTTGTCAAGAGCGAAAATGTAATATTGCATGTAAATGGGTTTCGCGCTAATATGGCCCATTGGCGATTCTTGGACTACCACACGGAAGACGACACTAATCCATTTAACCAGTGGTATGTCCTACAAGGAGAGGAAGTACAAGCTGCGTTCGATGCGACTCTTCCGATCTTGGGCGAAATCGAGACTTGGGATGATCCAAACTATCCTGTCTCCGCATTTAAGGCTCTTACAAGGAATCCCCGACACGTCGGGCTTTCCGAACTGATATTTGAGGTGACCATAAACAATAGAAAGCGACAATACAGAGCGATTGGAATCTGGCGGAAAGACCAGTGGGATTTCATTCTGCTCACGGGATTCGAGAAGAGCGGAAGGAGTACGAATCCGCCAAATGCGTTCGAGGTAGCGATAAGACTCAGGAACCAATTCAATCAAGGAAGGGGGACGCTTCATGAGCACGTTTGAAGACATTTGGCAAAAGCTCAGCAAGAGCAAGAAGTATCGAGAGGAATACGCCTTATCGCTGCTTAAGAAGATGGTGCCCTTCCAGATAAGGACGATTCGCAAGAAACAAGAATTGTCACAACCCGAACTGGCGGAGAAGTCGCATTTGACCCAGGGGGTAATTTCCAGGGCAGAAAACTTGGATTACGGCAATCTCACTCTTAACACAATCGGGCGGATCGCTGGTGGATTCGACCTCGCCTTTATCGGCAGGTTTGTGCCCTTTAGTGAGTTGGCGCGCTTTGCTCGCGAGATGTCTGAGAGCGAATTCGCAGCGATTCCGACTTTCGAACAAGAAACCTCTCTGCGCGAGCAGATGAGAGAACATCTGGCAAGAATCAACGCCACTGTGCAAGCGCGAACGGTTGTTGCTGGCGAAAGATTTGCCGAAGTTCAGCAGACTTTGTCAAACGGTGGGACTGCGCCAGAACTTGGAACAATGCCGCTCAGCGGTTCTACTAATGCGTTATCCGGGGCTATACAAATTCCGTTGCCATTGGAGCCTACTGGTTCCTATTGCCGATTGGGTGTGCAAAGGGGAATCCACTTAGTTGAAAGCGGTAGACGGCCCACACGTAGGTTAAGTAAGAGATATTCTTCCACGCGAAAACGATATGCCTGAAAGGAATTCTAATGCCAGACAATATCGAAGGCTCAGAGCAAAAAGACAAGACACAAGATGAGCGGTTCCAGAGACACGAAAATTTTGAATCGTGGTATGCGAATAACATTCAGTTCTTTTCGAGCGAGTATGATTTAAAGCTCATCTGTGGTGAATTGGATTGGCCGAAGGGAAATCTTGTAGTGCAGCAGCACACCGCGCTGGTGGTGTCATGGCTACAAGCGAAAATAATGGCCTATTTTATCGGCACCCATGTCGCCATCCACGAGATGACACACGGCAAAATTGCCGTTCCCGCGCCAGTACTCCCTCCGGAACCAGTCCCACCAACAGGTGAATTGGCAAACGATCCGGTCGCAATACAGGTTTACGAATATATCAAGAAAGCCCGTGAGCAGTTCATGGCCTCACTACCGTAATCCGGAAGTAACTCACTGTTTGGAGGGGTCTATGGAAAAGCGGATAAACTGCACCAAATGTCATCGGTCGATAAAGATTGCGGGGCCATCTCAAGGGCAAGGTAAAGAGGTTTCGCAGGGCGTGACGTGTCCATATTGCGAGGAACCGAACGAAGTAATGTGGCCAATGGCGGCGGGTTACATTGTCACCCCAGACGAATAGCAACTCCCCGTTAACCCACTACCGAACTCCCATGAAAATTGACAGGACGCCTGCTACGGGCTACATTCCAGAGGCGAGTTGTGTGCTGTTCGCAACCCCTGTTCTACCGTCCCACCATCTACCTTGGGTTTAACGACGTTCTTTTTGGAGATCAATACTTATGAACTCACGCAAATTTCTACTTGGGGCAATTCTGGCCGCACTTATAGCTGGAATAGTTCCGTCGGGCTGGTCAATTCAGACTGGCGAAATGAACGGCAAGATCGCCTCCCGCGTTCTTGCCGAGACCGCAAACGGCGGCTCGACCGAGGCCCTGGTTGTGCTGACTCAGCAGGCCGACCTCAGTGCGGCTGCGACCCTGAAAACCAAATTGGAAAAGGGCTACTTCGTGGTCAACTCCCTGCGAGTTGTTGCTGCCCGTACCCAGGCGCCGATCCTGAGCTTATTGCAGCAACGCGGCGTTCCTTATCAGTCCTTCTACATCGTAAACATGATCAAAGTGACCGGTGATCGCAACCTGATGGAAGAACTCGCGGCACGCACCGACGTCTCACGGATCGACGCCAACCCGCGAGTGCGGACCGCATTGCCCGGAGCCACTGGCATGGACTCAACCTTTCGGCCCAGCGGCGTGGAATGGAACATCCAAAAGGTAAAGGCGCCTGATGTCTGGGCCCTGGGCTTCCATGGCGAAGGCCGGGTAGTTGCTGGAGCCGATACCGGCGTGCAATGGGACCACCCGGCGCTCAAATCGCATTATCGCGGCTGGGACGGCCACAATGTAAATCACGACTACAACTGGCACGATGCCACCCCCGACCACTCACCCGTTCCCATTGACCCGCATGGTCACGGGACCTTTACGGTCAGCGAGATGGTTGGCGATGACGGACAAGGCAACCAGGTCGGCGTGGCTCCGGGAGCGAAGTGGATTGCCTGCCGCAACATGGATTCCGGCGGCAACGGTACCCCCGCGCAATACACGGAGTGCTTCCAGTTTCTGATTGCGCCATATCCAGTCGGCGGCGGCCAGGGAGACCCTTCCAAGGCCCCGGATTCCATCAATAACTCGTGGGAGTGCCCGCCCAGCGAGGGTTGCTCCTTCGACACTCTCCAGAGCATTGTGGACGCAGTGCGGGCCGCGGGGATCTTCCCGGCAATGGCGGCCGGCAATTCCGGGCCCAGTTGCTCCAGCATCCAGTATCCCCCTGCTATCTACGCCAGTTCGGTGGATGTTGGCGCTCTCGATTCGGGCAACAATATCGCCAGCTTCAGCAGTCGGGGTCCGGTGACGGTGGACGGCAGCCGTCGCACCAAACCTGATCTTTCCGCACCCGGGGTGAATATCCGCGGCGCGGTGCCAACGAACGGATATGGCTCAGGTTGGTCGGGAACATCCATGGCCGCCCCGCACGTTGCCGGCGGAGTCGCCCTCTTGTGGCAAGCTAAGCCCAACCTCGTCGGGAACATCACCAGTACGGAATCAACCATGGAGCACGCAGCCCAACACTTGACGGATGTGCAGGCCTCCGGATACTGCCGCGGTCCAAACATCTTCAAGGACAATACCTTTGGCTACGGACTGCTCAATCTGCTGCAGGCGGTACAAGCACCTTAGTTTCGCCGGCCCGTAGATTGACGTTTTTCCAGCGCGGCTCCAGATGGTACGGGGCCGCGCCGTTTTTCACCTAAAGGATTTGCCCGCGCAGGCTGCGGCAGCCCGACTGCTCCTCCGGCTGCTGACGATCCAAACAGGTTTAAGGTGTTCGCGCAGGTTTGAGATAGCATGCGGAGGCATATTCCACGTCTCTCCCGGGTAACAAATCGCAATTACCCTCTCGCAATCTGTACTATGCAAGATAGTATTTCGCGCGAAGGATTGACTTCTCTCCGCCTTCACGGTAAATTCTCGAAGCCGTTTGCTTGAGTCGAGATACGATTGTCATCCTTTGGCTTCCAAAGATGCCGAAGGACGGTGCCTAACCCCGCCTTAAGACGAAGCAAAAACATAATGAGGAGATACATGAAGCCTTTGCGATCGCTCGCATTCGCTACGGTTGTGTTGTTGTGTGCTCTTGGCAGCGCCAGTGCACAATCCCCGTGGCAGCCTTTAACGAATCAACCCAGCTTTAGCGCCAGCAATCCGCTGCTGCTCACCGACGGCACCGTAATGGTGCACGATACGGGAGCGGCGGATTGGTGGAAACTGACCCCCGACCAGAACGGTAGTTACGTCAACGGAACCTGGACCCAGTTGGCCTCGTTGCCAGCGGACTACGTGCCTCTTTATTACTCCTCCGCAGTGTTGCCTGATGGACGAGTGATCGTAGAAGGCGGAGAATACAATTTTCTTCAAGCTACGTGGATCAATAAAGGCGCCATTTACGACCCTAGAACCAACACTTGGACGTCCATGACCCCTCCGTCTGGATGGCCACGGATTGGCGATGCTCCAAGTGTGGTGCTCGCCAACGGAACGTACATGCAGACCGATTGCTGCGACCAGCCTCCCAAGGCAGCCTTGCTGAACCCGACGACCCTGACTTGGACCGCCACCGGGTCGAACAAATTCGACGTCTATGACGAAGAGGGCACAACCCTGTTGCCCGGCGGGAAAGTACTGGATGTTGACGCCTATGTTTTCGCGTTCGACCCCAACGGCATGAATTCCGAACTCTACGATCCCGCACCGGGTCCTGGTCAAGCGCGGGAAGCACCGGCGTGCAACTCTGGGATTCCCACGGATCCTATGAAGTTGGTCCCGCAATGTTGCGGCCCGATGGTACGGTCTTTGCTACCGGCGCGAATGGCGCGGGCGCTGGTCACACCTCCATTTACAACAGCAGCACGCGTGTCTGGACGCCTGGTCCAGATTTCCCCAACAACCTGGACATCGCCGACGGTCCCGCGGCGCTTCTGCCCGACGGCAACGTGCTGATGATGACCAGCCCCGGAATCTTTCAGAATGGCTCTGTATTCTTTGAATGGGATGGGACTGGCCTGAATCAAGTTGCTGGCCCACCCAACGCCCCAAGCGATACCTCGTACGTGGGCAACATGCTGGTGCTGCCCACCGGCCAGGTGATGTTGACCGACTTCAGCTCCGATGTCGAGATTTACACCTCCACGGGGACCGCCAATCCTAGCTGGGCCCCCTCGGCGATTCTCAGTCTATCCTCGCCAATCATCAGCCGCGGAAGCACCATCATGCTCAGCGGCAGGAAGTTCAACGGCTATTCGCAGGCGGTTGCCTACGGCGATGATGAGCAGGCTGCCACGAACTATCCCATCGTGCGCCTTACCAATGCGAGCACGGGACACGTTTTTTACTACCGCACCCACGACCACAGCACCATGGCAGTTGCCTATGCTGGTCCCGCATATACCCATGTCGATATACCGTCCAACATGGAAACCGGACAAACCTACCTGGAAGTGGTTGCCAATGGCATTGCGTCCCCCAGATACAATATTGGGGTAAGGTAGGAAAGCCTAACGCAATACGCAAGTCGAAACTAACCGTGCCACGTTCCTACTCCGATTCGGGGTAGCGGCGTGGCACGACTTGTCTCTGCCGCCGCAGTTGCTGGTTCTCTACGAACCGGAAGACCCGAATCCCTTCGTACCGCGCGCTGCGTCGCTCAGTTCGTCCTCCACAACCTCATGGGCAAGAAACGGGTGCTCAAGCAACTGTGCGATCTTGTCGCCTTTGCGGATGGAATACGGCTCGCCGCCCAGGTTTTCCATGAGCACGACGATCTCGCCGCGATAGCCGGCGTCAATGACTCCGGCATTGCACAGCAGCCGCTTCTTGGCGAGGCCGGACCTGGTCTTCACCATTCCACCCGCTGTCGGCACAAACTCGATGGCGATGCCGGTATGCACGCCTGCCGCTCCGTGGGCTGCAATGGTGAGATCTTCAGCGGAGTAGAGATCGTAGCCGATGTCTTCTCCGGGGTGGGCTACGGTCGGTAGAACGGCATCGGGCGAGAGCTTCTTCACTTTGAGCATAAGCACCCATTGTGCCAGAAGCGGTTACTGCAAGCGAAGCAGCGATTCCGCGGCGGAATCTTCTCGACGCACGCAGTCGACCCGCTTAGAGTGGTCAGACGGTGCCTCTTGGAGACCGGCCCCACTATCATGAATCAGCTTCCCCATTCGCAGAGCGCTGTTCCCTTCTTTGACGAAGCCGAAATTCAACGAGTGCTGCACCTGGAAGCGCTGCTCCCCGCCATGGAGCAGGCACTCATCGATTTCTCCGCCGGCCGAGTGCTGCAGCCGGTGCGCAGCATATTTTCCGTTCACCCACACAGCGGGTTTATGGGACTCATGCCGGCGGTCTATGGCGACATCATGGGCGCCAAGCTGGTCAATTTCTATCCCAACAACGCGACGCAGGGGTTGCCCACGCATCTCGCCATCATCGCGCTCTTTCGTTCCGATACGGGAGAACCGCTGGCTGTCATGGATGGCCGCTTGATCACCGAATTGCGCACGGCCGCCGTGTCGGCGGTGGCAACTAGGCTGCTGTCGCCACCCAACGCTAGCAGGCTTGCGGTTCTTGGCAGTGGCGTGCAGGCGCTCGCGCCCACGTCCGGGCGCTCAGGCTGGTGAGAAAATTCGAGGAGATTCGAATTTGGAGTCGCAGTCCGCAACATGCAAAGTTATTGGCTGACGAGATTGGTGGCATAGCGACGTCTGCGGAAGAAGCCGTGCGCGACGCCGATGTTGTGGTCACCGTGACCAACTCCCCCGAGCCAGTGCTTCGCGGAAAATGGTTGAAGCCGGGAGTGCTGATCAATGCGGTGGGCGCAGTCGGACCCACGCGTCGCGAACTGGATGACGATGCCATGCGCGGCGCATTCATCGTCGACTCGCGAGGCCGCGTTGCGGGAATCAGGAGATATGTTGCTCACGGGAGCCGACGTCTATGCGGAGTTGGGCGAATTGCTAGCGGGCACCAAGCCAAAGCCAGAAGCTGAAATCACGGTATTCAAGTCGCTGGGGCTGGCGGTGGAAGACCTGGCCGCAGGAAAACTGGTGTTGGATGCGCTGCAAAAAACCTAGACGGCGGGGAGGCTCTGAACGAATCTCGGCATCGGTCACTTGTGAGATGGCGATTTCTCAATAATTAAGTCTGTTACTCCTCAACACACTCCAGAGTTCCCCAACACGTCTCAGCGTCAGGCTATGGGGAAGCCCGCGCCAAGCATTGCCTTTCGACTGCCCTTCGGCAAGCCAGCGGCAAAGAATCGGTAACCCCACAGTGAGCAGCAGTTCTTCCGTGAGTTTTCGTTCTGCTGCTGGCACGGCGTGCACGGTGATCCAGGCCTTGCCTGAACTCACACTCCCACAGCCTTCGGGAACGAAGTGCGCGTCCAGAGGGACGTTCTCGTATGGTCGGCCCGCATACACCACATACCGCACAGTTGGATACACGGAATGTAAGCACAGAGCCGCATCTAAAAGTGAGCGTTTCAAAGGGTAGCTGAGAGCCTTTGGTAGCTTGTCCTTGGAGAACACATACTCTTCGACGTCGGATTGACCGGAAACTTCAGGTTCGACAGTCATGCGAAGATATCCTACGACAGGATTAACTGGCGATAACAGCCCATTACACAACCAATCCTGACGGCAGAGGGTCACTTGTGTAATGGCGATTTCACAACAGTTACCCAATGGAGAGGCGACTCAGAACTGACATTTCATAGCGTCTCCCGCACGAGCAGCCGCCTTCTGTTTGCCGTCTGCGTTCCACCACTCGCGGCATTTTCCTGCGTAGAACTGCGGAGTCTCATCGAACTGCTTCCACGTAGGGACCCAATCAATCGGACCGCCGCCCGCTAATCGCAGGAGTCCGTGCATTGCCGCGAATGCATTGTCGGGATTCGGGTCATCCAGCTCCTTTAGAAACGTTGCTGCGCTGTGCGCCGACCCAATCGCACGCAAAGCTTGCAATGCGGAATCTCTGAGGCGGTAATCAACATGGCTGACGGCAAATCGCTCCAGATACGGTAGCGTGCTTGGGTCGCGAATGCCCTCAATCTCTCGTTCCAACTCGTAATACATCTGAAACAGTCGGTCGCGTGGCAGGAATAACTCGTGTGGTGGCTCCGGCTGAGAGTTGAAGAAGTCCGCTACAGCAGGCAATACGGAGTAATCTTTCAACCGAAGCAATGCCTGCCATACGTAGGTCTTTACCAACAGGTCCGGGCTGTCTAGTAGCTTTCTTAACTCCGCCGTTGAGTTGAGTTTTTTCATGTTACCGAGCATACGAATGCTGTCGAGGACACGCTCGGAGTCGGAGTCCCGCAGTCCGGCTTTGAGGTCAAGTTCAAGCAGGAGCATGCTGTCCGCGCTCTCGGGCACCGGGCCGAGTTCACGGGACGCTGGCAGCGCGCCGAACCACTCGTTCACAATTGCGTACTGCTTATTCTGCGGCTTGAGAAAGAACACTCTGTAATCGCCTTTGCGGAGCACGAATGCAGGACCTCCAGCAGCGGGCAGGAATCTGTCGAATAGGACTGGAATGGTAGACCCCGGTGGCGTCCCCTTGAAGCAACGGTCGGGATGAACCTCCGCTGTCGCCGTCATCCGGGCAAGCGCAGCGGAGGAGCGGACGAAAGTCGGCGTAGGTGCTTCGACCACCTCGCCTTTGCAGACCAATGTTGATTCGGCCATCAGTGCGGGAATGTTCTCTGCGCCGGAGGGAGGACGCGGGTACGCGAAGGCAGACGAACCGATGTACAGCAGCGACGCTAGCAACAACCATGCCCTCGCCGTCATATGAATATTCTACACTGACGATAACAGCCCATTACGCAAGCAATCCCCCGATGTGCGTCCCAGACTCGATTAGTTGTGAAATGGCGATTTATCGCCAGCTATTTTCGATGGAGTTTTAGTCCGCGCAGACCTATACTTCCGTCGTGAAACTCACCGATGCTGCAAAACGCGATATGAAGGCGAGCTTTGTCGTCGCTTTACTAATCGAGTCGTGCATCGCTTTATTGTTCTTCTTCAACGTCGGTGCTCTTGCCCTGTGGCGCTTCCACTTCGTACCGATTCTCTCGCTCGGCTTCCTGCAATTAGCGACCGACGGAGCGGTGAGGCCGTCCGAACCCGTCTTTTATGCGATTGTGTTCACCACTCGAGTCCTTTTGCTGAGCGCGGCGGGATTCGGACTCCTACGTATCTGGCGAAAAACTCAGCCCGCCTGACAAAGACGAAGGATTACTGTCGAGAACAGCCTGTTATACAAGTAATTCCGGGTCGGTGTCGATACGGCGACTCTCGCCCGCAGTCTCGCAGCACTACGAGCCGGCACGGGTCGCACAGCTAAGTCGCTGGAACCCTCACTCCCAAGCTACAGCCACTCTGAAACTCCACTAGGGCATGTTAACACTAATTCGTAATTCTGTGATATGCTGCGATGCATGGAGATCACCGAAGCGCAGTACCAGCATATTGCCTCCAGTCTTCCCCGG
>Ga0208587_1000128_pt1 | contig 39240 bp, 30 predicted proteins | sample NGESurdeep092012_7_FD_184472 | JGI IMG/M metagenome (GOLD analysis project Ga0208587, IMG submission 184472) | Arctic peat soil microbial communities from Barrow, Alaska - NGEE Surface sample 210 deep-092012 (SPAdes) | ecosystem: Environmental > Terrestrial > Soil > Wetlands > Peat ...
AGCGGCGCTTCAGCGCCGCGTTCCCGCTGATCCTTCACCTCCGAGCCGGCTTCAGCCGGCGGCACCTAGACTACACAAATAACTAAACCGCTCTAGTCCAGCGGAAAAGCGTACGATTTCAAGAATGGGCTTTAGCCCTGGGTTTTCGGATTCCCAGCGCTAAAGCGCAAGATGAAAGTCCAGCTTTTTCCCGGAGCGCTGAAGCGCTCCTTCCCCCGCATAAATGCGGGGGCTCCCACCAAGAAGTACATTCCACGAGTCATGACCCGACTTTTTCCACAGGCTGTGAAGGCGCCCTCCACCCGTCGCCAATACATCAAAGGTGAAAATGCTTAACCAGATATGGGCGGAAGATCTCTGACCCGCCCTCCTCGTTGGACGCGCTGGAGAAAGGCAATGGCCTGGCGCTCGGCCCAGCGGCCATCGTAGCCATTGGCTTCGGCGAGGAAGGCACAGTGTCCGCCGTGCTCGGTTTCGACGTAGGCGATATGCGGATTGTGCAGCAGCTTCTTCTGGGTTGCTGGCAGGATGCGGATGAAGGGATCGTCGGCGGCGTGCACGATCAGCGTAGGAACCGTAATGCGGTCCAGCACGTTGGAAGCCGACGCGCGCGTGTAGTAGTCCTGAGCGTCGAGAAAGCCGCAGTAACGCGCGGTGATCTGGTCATCGAAGTCGCGCAAGCTGCGTAGCCCGCGCAAATAGCGCAGATCGAAAACGCCGGGATACAAGGCCGCCTTGCGTTGCATACGCCGGCGCAGGCCCCAGAGAAATTTCAGTTCATAGACGCGATTAGGCCGATCGTGCAGCGCGTCGGCCGAAGCCGCGAGATCCATCGAGGGAGACACGCCAATGCCAGCCACGACCTCTGGCGGCGCGTTCTCGCCCCACTCGCCGAGAAGCTTCAGCACCAGATTCCCACCCATGGAGAAGCCCGCCAATGCCAGCTTCTGTAAGCGCTCCTGCGCAATCAGCGCTTCCGCCACGGCTCCCACATCGTCAGACATGCCGGAGTTGTAGAGCGTAGGTCCCAGCGACTCGGTGTTGCCACAGTTCCGCATATTCATGCGGACCACGTTCATGCCAGCACACCAGGCCTTGCTGCCAGTGCCAATCACATATCCAGATTCGCTGGAGCCTTCGAGCCCGTGCACGATGACCAGTGTCATGGCGCCGCTGCGGTTCGGCTGCCAATGGCAGTGGCATAGCACCTGAACCTCGGGTTCCACGTGGAACAGCCGCTCTTCTGCCGGAGGCAGTTGATTGCGGCGAGGGAGAAAATTACCTGCGATGGTCTGAGCGTGGCCTCCACGGAGCGCGCGCAGTGGCCGGAACGGCTCGCCGAAGAAATCGCGTGCAGCGGTTGCCGCGGGGGGACGCAAGGCCGCGCCGCTCGTAAATGAGCGCTTCCCCGGCCCTGGTTCCTGCGAGGTGGGATTAGGCTCCTGCATCTGTAATGGTTGTATCATTCCTGGCTGCTCGGGCGTGCGGGGTACTCCCTGCCGGTGTGCAGTTACTGGTTGTCCATACCCTCATATTTTTCGTGTTTTGGCGGACACTGTGGCGAACACCGAGTTTGGTTCTCGCACACGCACTAAAGGCCCGCACTACTCGTACCTGCGGATACACCAATCCTGGAACCGTCCTAGCTCTCGCGTTTCGCCCAAATTACGAACTGCCCTTGCCGTGGGTCGAAGCGCACAGATAGCACGTTGGGGTGGCAGCAGACCTGGCAGTCTTCCACATACTCCTGGAGCGAACCCGCAGACTCGTCGACATCGGTGGAGTTCCACTCTCCGCAATAGCTGCACTGGAAGTCACATTTCACAGCAAAATGCCTCAACCGCAATTTATAGGCGAAGGAAGCTTATTCCTAATTCCGAACTTCAAAACGGGAATTGTTCCGATCTGATCATGCTTGCACCGTAGTCTCCGCTTTCGCCTTTCTTTCGTATCTGCTTAACGCACCGAAGGTTTACTCCGATCCCCAGGTCTTCTCACCGACTGGCATGGAACCTGCATTTATAAGGTCCGTTATTCGCAGCTTCGCAACCAGCGTCCAGGTGATGGGATTATGAACGCATCTCCGGCTAGCATGAAAACCTCTTCCGGCCAAGCGGAAGAAGAGACCGCGCCGACTATTCTTCTGGTGGAGGACGAAACCGACGTTCGCGAGGTGACGCGTGCGGTATTAGAACATGCGGGGTATCGAGTGCTTGAGTCCAACGGTCCGGAAGAAGCTCTCCGCCTAGGGAGCGACCATCGAGGACACATCGGGCTGTTGCTGTCGGATGTGGTCATGCCAGGAATGAACGGTGCGGAACTGGCGCTGCGATTGCAGAGTTTGCAGCCCGGCCTAGTTACGGTTTTCATGTCCGGTTACGCCGATCATGATGTGCTGCGCAAGGTAATGCATGGCGGCATGACGAACTACATTCAGAAGCCCTTCACCATAGATGTCCTGCTGTCGCGCGTAGCGGCGGCACTGCGGACACGTCCCAAGGCCAGCGAGACTGCGCTCCTATCCGCTCTTTCCCCTCGGTGACGGGTTGGCTCTACTGCGCGGGTAATATCGCAGCCTACTCCTTGGTGGCAGCCCCGCATTTATGCGGGGGAAGGAGCGCTTCAGCGCTCCGGGAAAAGTTTCGACTTTGATCAGGCGCCTTAGAGCCGGCATCGGGAAATCCCGGGGATAAAGCCAATTTAAAAATCGAACGCTTTTCCGCTGAACTAAAGCAGTTCCAGAGTGGCTGTAGCTTGAGTAGTGCGGGCCTGAAGAGCGTGTGTGAGAACCCCTGTCGTCCCTACGGGACTCGGATCTATTTTCCCCCTTTACCCAGCACTCCGCCTGCGGCTCCGTGCTGGGCTAGACTGAGCCGCACCGACGGGGCGCTGGATTTTGGCGCGATCGTTCCACCGTGCCAACCCAAAACGAGTTCTCACACACGCCCTGAAGGCCCGCACTACTGTGCGAGCGGATACACCAATCCTGGAACCGCTCTAAAGCCCAGCTCCCTCTGCTGAAGCAGGGGGCTTCTACCAGAGTCTCGCACAGAGTTTTTCCGTAGCCTGAAAGGCGCGCGCTACCTGTCGCCGACATCTCATCAAAGGTGAAACTGCGCTAATGCTTCTGAACCGGCCGCCCGTTGCCTTGCTGGCTTTCTATCGTTTCGCCAGGACGGAGCAAGGTTGGACGCGTCGACGGTGGCTCATTGGTGGAATTGTTCTGCGGCTGCGAAGAGCCACCCATGGACGCTGTTCCGCTTGAATTCGAAGCTCCGTTCTGGCTGCCGGCGGTGGTCGAAGCTGGGTGGGTGTCTACCGTCGAGCCGCCACCGGGCAAGCTTGCGCCTGTCCCCGAGCGGGAGCCGGTAGACGGTTGCGATGCTGAGCCTGCGGCTGGATTCGCACTGGCTGACGCGGCCGGAGCATCCCCCTTGGTGGACGCTTCGCCGCTTCCTGCTTTCGTGGCGCTGGCGTCGTTGGTCTTCGGCTCCGGGTCAAACCCGACTCTGTCTGTCAGCAATTGCTCCAATTCACTGTCATGGGGAGCGGCGAAAAACCATGTCAGCAGGTAGCCTCGCCGCTCGGTAATGGCCATGGCAACCGATAACCGCCGCGAGAGTTCGTCATTGGGGACTTTGAACGCGACGGTTCCGTGGAGCAACAGAAAGACCATGTCCTGCGATGTGAGAGCTCTTGCGTCGCGCATGTCGCGCAGGATCGGATGGGTAAGCCCGATCAGCAGCAAGAAATCCCGAGCCGCTTGTTCGTCGGTTGAGCTTGCCGGGAACTTCACGCCGGGAAAACACTCGGCCGATATCGCCGAGAGCGTCACCTCACCGAAATCATCGTAGGAGATCTGGCCGTCCGCTCCGGGCCGCTTCGCCCACACCGAAAAAAGGGTGCGGCTGCACGCTTTCATCAATTGGCGTTCGGCAGCCCCGGCGTTACGATTACCGCCGTCGAGCATCGCGGCCAACGAATCCGTTGCGCGTGCGCGTTCGATGGCCGGCAACACCGCCCCATGGGACTCAATAATCCATCCTGACGGAACCTGATAGGTAAATCCGAGCGCTGGATTGCGATACACGCCACCCTCGATTTTGCCCGGATCGATGTGGCGTTCCGGCGGATCGACTTCCAACTGGGCCAGGCGATGGGAAGAAATCGCCGGGCCTTCATACGCCTGAGCATCCGCTGCTATGTATTGGCGAACTTGCGCAGGCGCGAAAAATACGAGGTGCTGGAAGGACGACTCCAGATCCTTCACCATTTTCTCGGCGTGGGCCTCCAACTGGACCAGCACCACATAACCATCGAGATTGGCCGCTGCCAGCATGTGCTGGTCGATCCCGCGACGGGTTTCGTAGAAGTAGAACTGGTGACCGCCAAGCGTGGTTTTCGACAGGCCACGAAGTTCCTCCACTCCCCTGAACAGTTCCTGGTCAAGTGCTTTGCGGAGCACGGCTTTCGCGTCCAGATCTCTTCCCGCTGACGGCAAAGCGACGACCGAAACCTCTGCATCGGCGGGCGGAGGGCCACCCAATTCCAACAGTTGAATCCGTCCGTCGGTCGCAACCGGCCGCGGAATCGGCTCCAGATGTGCGTCGGCCGGCAGATCGAACGCGAACCCGAAAAACGCATTCGTATAACGCGTGGGAGAGAGGTACGCCTGTTCGGGATAACGCCGATCGGCGGAGGCAGCGCCGGCTGCTGACCCTGCGGCAGACCGAGCCGTTTGCCCGCTTAAGAAGAGCGGGCAGCTCAGCAAGCAACCGAGTACTGCGGAAACCATTGGCAAGCGCATCGTGTTTCGCGTGTTTTCATTGTTAGCCGTTCGCGGTTAAGAGTCAATGTAGCGGGGGTGGATTCGTCGCGAACTGGCTCGAATCTGTCTTGTTCGTTGTACCGATTTCAGCAATAAGCGCCGCCGAGTTCCCGCTGTTTCCAGCGGTCGCGTCGGGTACAATCAACCCGTTAGGGTGCTTCCTCGTCCGCAACGGTGGGCGCGGTGTATGGTCTGCAATCCTTTGCTTACGGAGAGTACATTCCTGAGCGGCGCATTCAGTTTGATTTGCAGTCTGCTGGTGGAACCGCATGGGGTGCGCCACTACCTGAGATCTCATTTTCTGGACCCGACGTTTAAGGGCCTTTATCACGCCAACGCCTTCGACATGGCGTTGCTCATCCCTTACTTCGTCGTGCTGGTGCTGCTGGCGTTTTACGGCATGCACCGCTATCAACTGGTTTACCTGTACTACAAGCACCGCAAGAATAAAGTGACTGACCCAGCGTCGCACTTCGTCGAATTGCCCCGGGTCACCATTCAACTGCCGATTTTCAACGAACAATACGTCATCGACCGGCTGGTGGAGTGCGTCTGCAAGATGGAATATCCACGCGAAAAACTGGAAATCCAGGTGCTCGACGATTCCAACGACGAAACCGTGGAAGTCGCGCAGGCGGTAGTAGAGCGCTATGCGGCGATGGGTCACAACATCAGCTATCACCATCGCGCCAACCGCGAAGGCTTCAAGGCCGGTGCCCTCGATGCTGGCCTCAAGGTATCGACCGGCGAGTTCGTTGCCATCTTTGACGCCGATTTTACGCCGCAACCTGAGTGGCTGATGCAGGTGATCCACCATTTTGCCGAACCTGAAATAGGAATGGTGCAGACGCGCTGGACGCACCTGAACCGCACGTATTCTTATCTGACGCAGGTCGAGGCCATCCTACTCGATGGCCATTTCATACTTGAACACGGCGCCCGTTCGCGCGCGGGAGTGTTCTTCAACTTCAACGGGACAGCCGGCATGTGGCGGCGCCAGGCGATCGACGACGCCGGTGGCTGGGAACACGACACCCTCACCGAAGATACCGACCTGAGTTACCGCTCGCAGTTGAAGGGATGGAAATTCCGCTACCTGCAGGACGTGGAATGTCCCGCCGAGTTGCCCATCGAGATGACGGCGTTCAAGACGCAACAAGCGCGCTGGGCGAAAGGGCTGATCCAGTGCGCCAAGAAGGACTTGCCCAAGGTGCTGCGGGCGAATGTTTCGCGGCGCGAGAAGATGGAAGCCTGGTATCACTTGACCGCCAACATCAGCTATCCGCTGATGATCGTGCTTAGCACGCTACTGCTGCCGGCCATGATCATTCGCTTCTATCAGGGCTGGTTCCAGATGGTCTACATCGATCTCCCGCTGTTTCTAGCTTCCACGTTTTCGATCTCAAGTTTCTACCTGGTTTCGCAAAAAGAGCTGTTCCCCCGAACGTGGTATCGCACGATTTGGTATCTGCCACCCCTGATGGCGCTGGGCATTGGATTAACCATCACCAACAGCAAGGCAGTGCTGGAGGCGCTGGTTGGCCATCAGAGCGCATTTGCGCGCACGCCAAAGTACCGTGTCGTCAACAAACGCGATAAGGCCATCGCGGCCAAAAAGTATCGCAAGCGTCTGGGCTGGGTGCCGTACGTCGAGTTACTGATTGGTACGTATTTTGCCCTGACGGTTTGGTACGCCGTAGCGAATGAAAATTACATCACGGTGCCGTTTTTGTTCCTGTTCGTCTTCGGATACTGGTACACCGGCCTGATGTCGTTGCTCCAGGGCCGGTTCGACAGCCTGGTGCGCGAGCGCGGCGAAGAGCATAGCGCCAAGCCGTTTCCGGTCGGGGTGTAGGATCGCTGGCTGTTGAAATTGGATTGACGGTGCGCCCCTGGAATTGTCATTACGAGCGAAGCGAGGAATCTGCTGTTGTTTGCCCGATTGCGCACAAATCCAGCGCCGTAGGCACGGAACAGTTTAGCCCAGCACGGAGCCGGAGGCGGAGTGCTGGGTAAAGTGCTGGGTAAAGTGGGAAATAGATCCGAGTCCCTTCAGGGACGACCCAGTTCTCGCACACAGCGCTGAAGGCCGTTCGTGATGACAATTCAGAACCGCGAGTCCGGCGATTACCTATGCAGCACTCATCGGCCGCCCCAATCTGGAGCTCAGTAATTCCCGATCTGATATCCTGAGGTCCTGTTGTGATTAAGCTATTTTTTGCACTTCTGGTTTTGTGCACCGCAGCGCTCGTCATCGTGGCACTGGCAACCCATTTCCGTGTTAAGCGGCACCTCCGGCAGGAGCAGATGGACGCCCAGGTTCGGGCCGTAATTGAAGGCGCGGCGGAAAGCACTACCAAAGAGAAAACTTCATAAACTGGTTGTCTTGGTTAACGAGGAAGAAATGTTAAAAACTGCAATACATACCGACGTAAGTGTCGCCGAATCGTCTTCCACCTGGATTAAGCAGGCGGGCATCGTGATTGGCGCCAGCGCCGTCATCGCCGTCTGCGCCCGGCTGGTCTTACCTCTGCCCTTTACCCCAGTCCCCTTGACCCTGGCGAACTTTGGGGTGCTGTTGATCGGCCTCACCTTGGGAAGCCGGCGCGGGTTTGCCGCCGCCGCGCTGTACCTTGCATGGGGCGCCATGGGCTTGCCGGTGTTTAGTCCGGTCGGTCCCGGAGGCCTGGCCCAGTTGTTCGGTCCCACGGCGGGTTACTTGTGGGCGTACCCGGTCGTGGCTTTTTTGGCAGGATGGATCGCGGAGCGCGGACCATTCGGATTTGTGCGCAACATAATAGCCAGCGCGATCGCCGAGGTGGTTCTGTTCGCGGGAGGCCTCAGCTGGTTGGCGGCAATGACGCACAGTTGGCAACGCGCTGCATTTTTTGGTTTGTACCCGTTCTTCGTGGCTGAACTTCTGAAAGTAACGGTGGCCGCCGCAGCCGCACTTCGTTTGCGTCGCAGTTTGTAATCGCAGGTTGGTTGCGGGGGACTCGCCCGTTCCGGACTTCAGAGTCTGCGTGAGAGTCGGTACTTGCCTGTGAGATTTGCTAGCAGAAGACCCAGCGCCGCAGGCGCGAAATAGTCCAGCCCAGCACGGAGCCGCAGGCGGAGTGCTGGGTAAAGTGGGAATTGATCCTGAGTCCCGTAGGGACGACAGCGGTTCTTACACTGACTCTGACGTCCCGATTGACCTGGCGAAGCTCGGAATTTCGGATCGCCGTACGGTGCCTGTAGGCCGTGCGCATTTGAAGCAGCCACACGTAAAGAAACTTTCGGGACTGAGAGGCACTCTCTCCGATCTTCAGAGGGCCTAGCGTCACTATTTCTATGACCCGCGATACCGTCAATAACGTACGCGAAATCACCGTTGCGCATAGTCCCGACTCCGACGATGCCTTCATGTTTTACGGCATGGCAACCAACAAGATTCGTGTTCCGGGGGTCAAGTTTACCCACACGCTTTGCGACATCGAAACCCTCAATCGCAAAGCCATGGACGGTTTCTACGACATCACCGCGATTTCCTTCCACGCCTATCCCTACATCCAGGACAAGTACGCCATCATGCCGAGCGGCGGAAGCGTCGGTGAGGGTTATGGCCCCATGATCGTGGCTTCGCACAACATCCCGCTCGACGAGATCACGCGTTGCAAAATCGCTGTGCCGGGCACCATGACCACCGCCTATCTGACGCTCAAGCTGTTCGCGCCCGATGTCGCGACCGAAACCGTTCCCTTCGACGAGATCATTCCCAAGGTGCTCGAGGGCAAGTACGAAGCCGGACTCATCATTCACGAGGGCCAGCTCACTTTCAATCGCGAGGGATTGCACCGCATCCTGGACATGGGCAAGTGGTGGCGCGATGAAACTGGACTCCCGCTGCCGTTGGGCGGTAATGCCATTCGTCGCTCACTTGGCCCCGAACTGATCAATGCCTGTTGCACTGCTATGCGCGACAGCATTCAGTACGCTCTCGATCATCGCGAAGAAGCATTGCAATATGCCATGCAGTTTGCGCGCGACCTGGATCCGCAGATGGCCGATAAGTTCGTGGGCATGTACGTCAACGAGCGCACCCTCGATTACGGCAGGGATGGCCGCGCCGCGATCGCCAAGCTGCTGGAGATGGGTTACAAGGCCGGCATCATTCCGCAGAAGCCCAACGTGGAGTTCGTCGGCGATGCCGCAGTGACGGCCACGAGCTAGCTTTCGCTCCCACTTTCTACTGGCGGCTGGTCGCCCCGTAATTGATCCAACAGGAGGCCGATAAACCGAGTTAAGAGTAACCTGCGCTGTTCGGGACCATAGGGCCAGAGAACTTCCTGATAAGCACGATCTCCAATACGCTTGCGCAACTCACCGCTTTGAACCAGATCCCGAAGGCAGATGCACCATTGCCGATGATCGCTGGCGAGAAAGCCCGTTTCGCCATGGCGAATTGCCTGGGCGTAGGGCTGGGTGGGTGAGGCAACGGTGGGCACGCCTACGAGCGCCGCTTCAAAAAATTTCAGTTCGCTCTTCGCTTCGCAAAAGGGATTGCCAGCTTCCAATGGGGCGAGGTTGATGTCGAACCTGGCGTATTCGCGCGGGGTCTCATCGCGTCCCACGCGTTCCCGCCATTCGATCTGTCCCATGTGCGCTTGCAATTCGGGAAACTCATCGAGATTGACTCCGGAGCGCCATAGAACGAGACGCGCATGAGGAAATTCCGTAAGCACAGCAGCCAGGGCGCGCGAAGCCACTGCCAGGTCACGCTGATGGGTCGGCGTGCCGGAGCAATATCCGATACGGACGAGACCATCCCGGGCGCGCGCGTCGCGATCACGGCACGCAGCGCGCGAGAGATCAAGGCGCTCCTGCTCGTAGCCATTAGGAATGATCGTCGCCGGTTTGCATAAGGCAAGCGCCTCACGAGCCAGCGGAGCGGTCGTCGTTGTGAAATGATCGGCCTCGGACAGTGTGCGCCGAAAACGCTCGCAGAGGGAGCGCATACCCAGTTCGGTCGTCCCCATGTAGCGGATGCCATCTATGATTTCGGTGGTCGCCAGTTCCGGCCGAAAGAGCAGGTCGTCAATATCAAAAACGACTGGAACCCGGCGCTTACGGTTACTTTCGACAAGGTGCGCAATTGTTTCTGACCATGGCACACGCCAAATCCACGTAATTTGGTTATCATCCAATTCGGTGAGTCGCTGGGGAAGATCGTCGATGGGGATGATAACGGGCTCGCAAAGCCCGAGCGGCAACGATTCAGCCAGGTTAAGGACACGATAGCGATGACCGACTGCTTGTGGGTTGCCAGAAACAAACACCACTTTCAGCCGCCGATTTCGAGGTTGAAGGCTCTTTGGAACTGCGGACGGCGCCGCGAAGGGAGTGCCATCTGTCGGAAAGCTCGCGCAGGGCAGCCTGCCCTCGGACTTTCCATAGGTAACGTAATGAACGAGAGGGTTCATACCGCTGTCGGCGACATCCGAGTTTTGGGCTAGGTACCAACTGCTTTGGAAGGCTGGCCCTGGATTGCGACCTTCTAAACCTCCGAAGAGGATGTAATGTTCGAGCGGGTCGACGCCCGAAGAGGCAACGTCCGGATTTTGTTGCAGGTACCAATCCTTATCGAACATGCCCGAAGCTAAGACCACTTGGCTGTCGCGACGGACTCGCTGGCGTTGCCTCAGGCGTGCAGGGAGTTGTCCGCGGACACTCCACCAAGCCAGGTGAATCATGCGCCGACAGCGGCGCTTGAGCTCCGGGGGCAGCAGGCTGCCAACCACCCGTACCGGCCTTGAAATTCGCCAACTCAGCGAAGATGTAATGTGGCGCAGTTCCTGTTCGCGCGCCCTGGCCTCGACGCCCAGTCGCCGCAACTCAGTGCGGGATTGTTCCTGCTCTGCAGCCAATCGCGACAGCTCCGTCAACAACTGTTCGCGCTCCCTCTCTCTCTGGGAAATCTCGCGATTCAGTTCCTGATATTGCGTGTTGGGCAGCGACAATTCAGCTTGCCCTTGGTCGCGCTCGGAAGACCCGTGCGCCAACTCCTCCGGAAGCCGGTTGATTTCCCCAGTTGGCACGGCGAGTGCGGTTGCCAGCGGGTTCGCCGCTGACATCTCTCCCTGCCGTCGTGCCACCTCATTCAGAGACGTCCCAAGCCGGCCGTACATCTCCCGTACCTGCAGAGCAAGCTGGGGGTCATTGCTTGCTGCAAACAATGCTTTCAGGGGTTTCGCCTGAGAGCTGCCGACTCCCGCCACGCCAAGACCCTGGCAGTGCACAAATTCAAAGTGCGGATACTGCTTGCGTAGTTCGTTCCACAGCCAACATACGCCAAACTGTCGCCGTCGGACGCTTATGTCATGAAGCAGGACTACCGCGCGGTCAGACAGCTTCACTTTCCAGGTTTCAAAATCATGTTTCACGTCACCGTAGAAGTGGCGGCCGTCGATGTGAAGCAGATCGACAGAACCATCCTCAAAATACTTTGCCGCGTCGTCGAAAGTGGTACGCTCCAGCTGCGAAAAACTGGAGTAGTGCCTGTCGTGGTAGTCGCGGAGTGATGTAAATACCTCCTCGCCGTAAGAGCCGGCATGTTCATCTCCCTTCCAGGTGTCGATGGCAAAGCAGCGGGTTGAGAGATCTAGCCGCTTTACGGCTTGCGCAAATGCTAGGTAGGAGTAACCCGTGTGGGTCCCAAGTTCTACCAGGATCCGCGGACGCAGAGCATCGATCAGCCAAAAGGCAAAGGGCGCATGTTCCACCCACGCAGAAACGACAAACCGCTCTGGGATCCAGAAGGAGGCGGGAGAGACGAAATCTTGAGGTTTCAGGTTTGGGCTGTCATCGCTCTTGGAAGAGGTCGTCATGATTTGATCTTGATCCCTCGATTTTAGGCCGCTTGGCGGTTCATGCCCGTAAATGGAGCGCCAGTCGAAGACTGGCTGCAAATTCAGTTCCGCGTGACCATCGTCGTAGTGGAGCTGGGCCGGCTGGATTTCCAGACGCTCAAGCCGGAGCTTCATATTCTCGTAATGATAATTGTTGCCGTCACGTAGCATGCCTGCCCGGTCGCGTACCAGCCGGGCCAGCATCTGCTCCCGTGAGCGCATCGGATAGTGGCGCAACCTGAAGTGAATCGGCCATGGTTCGCCGAGCGGAGGATTATGGTTGAACACCCGGATGTTTGTGGCCGAACTGCGCCAGGAACGAATTCGTGGTGCGCAGTCCGGGAACAGTGCATAGTGCCGAATCCGTGCGGGTGCAGACTTCACCCCCACGTCGTCAGCACTGGTGAACCAGAAATTGAAATTATCAAATTGTATCCAGTTGCACGGAGATTCAAATACCTCGGCCAACGAGTCAGAATAAGGAACAAGGCGTGAGGGGCCCTCCAGAAACTCGTCCTGATCCGGCCAGGAAATCCAATCATACCCGGCAACATAGTTCTCCAGCAGATGGCGGGACATAGCAGGGTAGAGTTCGTAGAAGTCAAACTCTCGGGGTAGGCAGCGAGTCTCAATCAGGTCGCTGCGAAAGCTCTGGATAACCTCTGCCGTCCGATCGGTGGAACCGTGATCCCAGACGATTACATCGTGGTTCTGCTCAAGCAGATAACGAACCAAATCCTCGAGCAGATCACCATCGTTGTAACAAAGCAGCACCCCAAGTAGACGCATCATCATTGCCCATTCCCCAATCGTAACACGCAAGCCCCGGGTCTCAGCCGATGTGCTACGCAACCGGGTACTTCTCAAATGGGTGCTCTCAGGCGATCGATCCACTGCTCCTGAACTCGGCTGCGGCGCCCAGCGAGGAGCTGTCCCTAACGAAAAACACTGTACAGCCGATGGCGGATATCATTGCTCCTGTCATTCGCCCAAAATAGATCGCATCCTTGTCGCGGCGGAAGTGCAGACGCGATGACGTCAATCAGATTCGTCGATCAATAGTTCATCGCAAATGATCAGCGATAATCAAAGCTCCCGACCGGCGACAATTATTCCTCCCTACCGAAGTGAGTTGAGACCATGCGGGAAGCGTTCCTGGGAGAGCGTTTTTCCGATGGTGACAGACCAGCAGATAAGGAGGCTATACAAATTGTCGAACACGGAGGAGACGCGAGAGATCGCGGGGTCGTACCAAGGTACATAGGTTAGGTGGGGCTGGGTTTGCACTCTTGGGTCCGGCCTGACAGGTGCCTAGGCGGCCAAGCCCAGGACCCGGCTGTTGGCGCCGTCGTAGGCGTAAACCCGGTTCGACTGGACGGCCCCTCTGCCCGGTCACAGTTTTCCGGCTTCTTCCTGAATGCGCTTCCAGGCATTCTCGACGTGACGCAATGCAGTATGTGTCTGGCCCACGCAAAAGCGTAAAGTGAGGCGCTCATTCAGTCGCGTATGGGTGAGGTATAAATCGCCACTGCGGTTGAGACGGTCCATCAGGAGCTGATTGCTCCGGTCACCGCCGCGATGCCGGAAGCACACCAGGTTCAGCGGCACTGGTGCAACCATCTCGAAGCGCTCGTCCCGCTTTACCCACTCAGCAAATTGCTGCGCTAGTTCTATGTGCCGGCGCACGTGGTATTGCAGTCCCTCTACTCCGTAGTGCCGAATTACGAACCATAACTTGAGCGAACGAAAGCGGCGACCGAGAGGAATGTGCCAGTCGCGATAGTCAAAGACCGCGCCCGATTCGGTTGCTTGGTTGCGAAGGTATTCGGGAAGGATACTCAGCGTGTCAATGAGGGCCTTGCGGTCGGCCACATAGAAACAGTTGCAATCGAAGTTGGTAAACATCCACTTGTGGGGGTTAAAGGTGTAGCTGTCGGCAAGTTCGATGCCATCCTGGATGTAACGGAACTCCGGACACAGTGCGGCCGTGCCCGACATAGCGGCGTCCACGTGAAACCAGAGTCCGTTCTCGCGGCATATCGTGCCGATGGCCGGCAAGGGATCGAGTGCGTTGGAAGAGGTGGTCCCCACCGTGGCAGAAACGAAGAAGGGTACCAGACCCGATTGCCGGTCTTGGAGAATCTGGTGAGCCAGGGCCTCGGGCCGCATGGCAAAGCGCTCGTCAACCTCAATTAAGCGCAGGTTGTCCATTCCGATTCCCGCAACCATCGCAGCCTTCTCGATTGAGGAGTGGGCCTGGTTGGAGGTATAGGCCACGAGTTTGCCGTCGCCGCCGCGGCGGTTGCTGAGAAAGTTAGTAGCGCCTTCGCGAGCTGCCAGCATCGCGCACAAGGACGCGCTCGAGGCTGTATCCTGAATCACGCCGCCGCCGCTGCTGGTGGATAGGAACTTTCGGGGTAATCCCAGCATGGTTACCAGCCAATCGAGAACATGCGATTCTAATTCCGTGCATGCCGGACTCGTGGCCCACAACATTCCTTGTACGCCTAGCGCCGAAGAGAGCAGGTCGCCTAAAATCGACGGTCCGGAAGCATTAGCAGGAAAATAGGCAAAGAAATTCGGCGACTGCCAGTGAGTAACTCCTGGAAGAATTACCTTACTAATATCCTGGAGAATAGCGGCGAAAGTCTCCCCTTCAGCGGGAGCTTGGGTGGGAAGCGCTCGCCGGATTTGGCCGGGCTCCACCTGCGAAAGCACGGGCAGGGTCTCAATGCGCTCATAATAGTCAGCAATCCAATCCACCACGGCCCGTCCATGCTGGCGAAACTGCTCCGGCGTCATGTGGTAGCTCTTCTCTGGCGGCATAAGGATCTCCCCTGGATCTTCCTAATTTAGTCTGCTGCATACAGGAAGGCACGAATAGCGGTTAAACTACGGCGGCCGAGTTGTACTATTCGCATCGATCTTCTGCAAGCATAGACGGTCCCATTAGAGCGGTTCCGGGATTGGTCTATCCGGCTCGAACGGGTAGAGCAGGCGTTCAGGCCTGTGTCCAGGGCAGAAAGAAAACCGCTTCAGCCGCTGAGGTCGTCGGCCTCAGCGGCTGAAGCTAGGAACTGCGGAGCCATCTTAACGAGGGCCTGAAGGCCCGCTCTACCCAAGGTACAGCCGCTCTGGACCTGCTCTAGCAATCGCGCTTCTGACTAACGCGCTGCCGCAGACTACCACTTCACGGTCGCCATTTATGTTGTATTGCAAATCTGTAGTGTAAACTACCCCCATCGCTGCTACACTATCTCGGGGTTGTAAAAGCTCGAAAGGAGAAGCATGGACATCCAAAATATATTGGCGGAGCTTAAGAGAGAACGCGAACATCTTGACAGAGCTATTGGTGCACTGGAAGGCCTCGGTACTCAGACACGCCGTCGGGGAAGACCGGTAGGTAGCGGCCAGGCCGCAACTGGGCCCAAGCGCAAACGCCGCCACATGAGCGCTGCCTCCCGCAAACGCATTTCCGAAATGATGAAACAGCGTTGGGCAGAGCGCAAGAGGAAGGCGCGGTAGTACGAGGGTTGACGATCATCCCATGTCGTCTTGTTCCAGATGTGCCACTCGTTGCTGAGTGGCATATCCATTGTTGCGGGGCAAGTTTCGGCTGAATAGTGGGAGCCGGGCAGTATTAGTTGGATGTGCAGGCGCTTCTAGGGAATCTGTGTCGTATCACGGGCGGCCCCAACGAAATCTCGAAGACTATATACCGGGACCCTAATGGTAAGGCCTCTCGGGCGTATGACCAGTTCGAGCGGATGTGGAAGCGTGAAGTCCTCTCGCACAAAAGGCGCTCCGCCAGGAGCGCCTTTTGTGCGTACGGAGAGACGGGAATTACCAGGCTGTGACTTGCATTTTGTCGACCCACATAGAGTAGTCTTGCTGGTTGTAATCGCCGTCGAGTTGGACAGCGGCATTCAACGCAGATGCCCTCACGGAGTAAATATTGAAGCTGCGATTGATGTAGCTCTTGTGACCGTTGAGCGTGACCGAGACAACCTGAGCGTCGATGCTGGAGGCGTCCACGGAATATGCGACGTTATTGTCCGAGTAGACCTTCATTGCAATGATGGGATAGTTGCCACTTGCGGAAGCGACGAAATGAACGAGTGACATGAACGAGTGACGAGTCTTGACTTCCGGATGTTGGGTTATAAACAGTAACTCCGGCCAGGGAGAACGTAGTCAGCGCGCATACGAACGCTACGATCCGAAGTGCATAATTCAAAACCTACTCTCCTGAGAATTGAAACGGGTTGTGTCTTACCTGTTCCAGACGAGCAGGCATCGGCTCGCAGGAAAGGGGTCATAGGGCCTAAAATACTGCCAGGTTTTGGCCCTAGAAGCAGCGGTCCGCCACCCTAGTGAGAACTACAGACGACTGCCCAGTCCGCTGCGAAAGGCGCACAAAAAGCGGCTCGCCGCGCATTCTTGCGAGTTCACCAGACGTGGCGGGAGCAGGCACCTCCCCGTTGACCCGATGCGCGAATTGCAAGGCCCAGGATCAGGATGCCAGTTGGTGCGGAGCGGCGAACCGCTTTGGACCGCGTTTGCGTACCAGCAGCACGCGTATGCGCTCCAGCAGTTCCATAGGAGCGACCTCGCCTTTCGGCAGCCAGCCATCGGCAAGGGTGTCTTCCGCGCAACAATTGACCGAGCCCGAAAACAGCAGGGCGGGAGTATGCGGCGAAATCGCCTTGAGCTGGTCAATCAGTTTTGCGCCGCTGAGTTTTGGCATCATGAGGTCGGCGAGCACCAGATCGATGCCACCACGCTGCATGGTTTCCAAAGCATGTTGAGGATCGGTACAGGTGAGGACGCGGTAGCCGCGAGTCTCGAGCATGACTTTTCGAACGGAGAGAGAGCGTTCGTCGTCGTCAACGCAAAGAATGGTGCGCTTGGGTTTCATAAACCTCGCTGAGCCTTTTCGGGAGTGCCTGCGCGTTCGGGCCCGGGCAAACCTGTGAGCCGGGCGCGAGGCAATCATCCAATGGCTTCTTATAATTTTCTTACGCCAGAGCGGTTAGCGTGTCCGGATAGTACGACCATCGGCGAGGTTGCACAAGTGTTGCGAAGGTCAATTTTGCAGAAAATTTTTAGCGCGCATGAAAAAACGAAACAGCACCACGCAAGGTGATTTGCATTCGGGCAATCGGCCTAAAACCCTTGACTGGAGCGGATCCTCGGCTTGCACAGGATATCCGCAGAAAATTCACATGGTTACTTCGCCGTCAATCACTTGCACCACGTTACCTCCAACGCGCACATTGGTGACAGCGTCGCCAGTCTTTCTAGCGCGGATGTAAATGAAACTCGGACGCCGCGTTTCCATTCCCTGCTCGATCAATCCTTGCGCATCCGGCGGCAATACACCGTGCCGGACTGCCCACGCGGTACAACATCCCGCGGCCGATCTGGTGGCTGGGTCCTCGCCGTTGTAGAAGATCATGCGCGCGTGCAGCGTGGCATTCGGGTCCACGGTTTCGCGGCACACGAAATAGAAAAAGGCGGGAGTGCCGATGCCCGCGAGATAGGGCGCCATCTGGTACCAACTGATGTTCAGCTTCTGCAGCGTGGCCAGCGAGCGGAACGGGACCATGGTGAAAGGCATACCGGTAGAGACAGTTTGGATGGGCAGACTCTCATCCAGCTCGGAGACCGGGACGCCGAGGACACCGGCGACAATGCCGTGCGGATGCGTGGCGCCGAATTGCGGTTCGGCCTGACGCATCTCGCCGAAGAGCAGACCATCGCGCTGCTCGAAGCGCACGGGAATTTTGCCGACCTTCAAATCGAGTACGATCTCATCCACACTGGAGTGCTGGTGCAAGTACCAGGCGGTGCCGAGCGTGGGATGTCCAGCAAATGGCAGCTCTTCGTTCACGGTGAAGATGCGGACCTTATGACCTTCCCGCTGCTCGACGGCTGCGTCGCGCGGCAGGATGAACGTTGTTTCCGATAAATTCGTCTCGCGGGCGAGCTTTTGCATTTCGTCGTCGCTCAAGCCACGAGCGTCGCTGACGACCGCAAGTTGATTACCCTCCAGCGGGCGGCTGGTAAACACATCAAGCTGGACAAACGAAAATGTACGGTTGGGCATCGGACGGCTCCATCACATTTGTATCAAGATGCGGAGCGAGACGGAGGTGCTGAAAATATTTCGCCGCCAGTGCTATTGTTGCTGATGGCGGTAGCCGCCGGCGACCCGCGCCGATGTCAAAACATGCGTGGCCGCACAGCACGATGTGGAAGTGCGCGAGGCGTACTGTCGAAGCAGATGCTGGCCTCGTCGGCTGTCGGGTAACCGAGCGTCTGAGTATAGACTGCATCGAGCGCCGGCGCGGTGAGTAGGCCAGTCCGATGCGGAAGCGAAGGGGGTCCGGTGACTCTCCCGGTCTTCAAAACCGGCGATTGGCGCCTTGCGGTGTCAATGGTGCGTTCGACTCGCACACGCTTCCGCCAATATTCTCAGCGTCGTGCAGATTCCTCCTAATTTACTGCTGATTTGGCCACTCCCGGCGGGGTCTCGAGGCAGTGACCTGTCTGCAATCTCGCACCCCCACGCCGGCCGGATGGAAAGAAACCAAGCTTGCGCCAATCAACGAAACTGAGAAACCGGATAAGCAGCTCAGCAGGAGCCGCGATCGAAGTACACATGGTAAAGTTTGCCGGGCACGGAAATCCACCATGAGCTTCACTCTCCTCGACTGGACCGCCATTGTCGGCTATCTCGCGATCACGCTGGTCATGGGGTTGTGGTTCCGTCGCCGCTCCGGGCGCAGCGTTGACGACTACTTCGTCTCCGGCCGCAATGTGAACTGGTGGCTGGCCGGAACCTCGATGGTGGCGACCACGTTCGCTGCCGACACTCCGCTAGTCGTCACCGGGCTGGTTTACGCGCAGGGAATTTCGGGGAATTGGCTGTGGTGGGGCTTCCTGTTCTCGGGCATGATGACGGTGTTCCTGTTCGCCCGGCTGTGGCGCCGCTCGGGACTGCTCACCGATGTGCAGTTTGCCGAGATTCGCTATTCCGGCAAGCCGGCCGCCTTCCTGCGCGGATTCCGCGCGATCTATCTTGGCTTGCTGATGAACTGCGTCATCCTGGGATGGGTGACGAAGGCGATGACCAGCATCGTCGGCACGACGCTGGCCGGTACGCCGATGTTGACCAACATCAGCGGCTTCATGAGCGCGCATTTTGGCTCGGTGTGGAGTGGCAACGACGGCGCGGCGCTTGCCATTTGCGTCTTCTTCCTGATTCCGTTCACCGGGCTATACGTTGCGCTGGGTGGACTTTGGGGAGTGCTATGGACCGATCTGTTCCAGTTTGTGCTGAAGATGACGATCGTCATCGGCGTTGCTTACTTCGCAGTCGTCGCCTGTGGCGGTATGACGGCCATGCTCGAAAGTCTGCGCAAGATGCAGGCCGCCGCTGGCTCGAATGCTGCGAATCCACTCGGCTTCTTCCCCGAATTTTCGCGAGGCCTGACGGCCGAGCCGCTATGGATGGTGCCGGTTACGAGCTTCCTGGTGTTTATCGGGCTACAGTGGTGGGCGTTCTGGTATCCGGGCGCGGAGCCGGGCGGCGGCGGCTACATTGCGCAGCGCATCTTCAGTGCGCGCGATGAGAAGCAAGGGCTACTCTCGGTTTTGTGGTTCAACATCGCGCATTATGCCATTCGCCCGTGGCCATGGATCATCACCGGACTCGCGGTCATCGTTTTGTACCCCGGGCTTCAGCATCCCGAGAGCGGTTACATGATGGTGCTGAACTCGCATCTGCCGCACCAATACCGGGGTATCGCCATCGCCGGTTTCCTGGCGGCATTCATGTCAACCATTGCCACGCAGTTGAATTGGGGCGCGTCTTACCTGGTCGCCGATTTTTATCGCCGGTTCGTGAAGAAGACCGCTTCCGAGAAGCACTACGTTTTGGTATCGCGTCTCAGCACGGTGCTGCTGGTTATCGTGTCTGCGTGGGTATCGGTGCAGCTTGGCTCCATCGCTTCCGGATGGCAGGTGGTGCTGCAGATTGGCGCGGGCACGGGCGCGGTGTACATCCTTCGCTGGTATTGGTGGCGGATCAATGCCTGGAGTGAGATTTCGGCCATGGCCTGCTCGCTGCTGGTCACCGTCATTCTGAACCGCTGGCAGCCATTTACCGGCAACAGCTCCCTGGTGTTCGCGAAGGGCGCATTGGCGACCACCATCGTGACGACCATCGTGTGGCTTACCGTGACGCTGCTGACGAAGCCCGAGCCGGACCAAGTCCTTTTGCGTTTCTACCGCCACGTGCGGCCCGATGTCCGCGGTTGGAAGCGCATTGCAGCGCTGGCGCCCGACATTGTGGGATACCGGGACCTCGGCAGCAACCTGGGCGCTTGGGCCCTCGGCTGCACCATGGTTTACATGTGTCTCTTCGGAACGGGGAAAATACTACTGCATCAGCCTGCGACGGGCACTCTGCTGCTGGTTGGCTCGGCGATTTGTGCCGTGCTGCTCTATCGTGGTGTGGTTCAGAACTTCAAAGTTGAGTCGCAAGAGGCGAGCGGCGGTGTCCCGGATTGGGTTGACGCGCCGACTACCGCCAAATGATTTCCACGACTGCGCCCGGGATTTCGGTAGCGGTCTCGTACACCTGGGCGCTTGCAACCGCGGGCCTTTTTTGCTCGGTAGTTTGGCTATTTCTCAGAGTTCGGATGATCGACTTTCTGCGATGCTTTGACTTACCATTGACCGAAACTCATTCGATAACCACCACGAACTGACCGGGAGAGACGAATCGTGCCGTCCAAGATACGCAAGCCCAAGCCGTTCCGCGCGGCATCGGCGGTCAAGGCCGCGGCCCGCCATGCGATCGGGACTCCTCCGCCCACGCGGACCGAGCCAGCCAGCAAGAAGCGGAAGCTCAAGCACGACAAACACAAGCCAACCCTGAACAAGCTTCTGGACGAGGCTGGGGAATAGTCATCCTCTACAATCCTGGTTGGAGTTCTTGCGATGTGTCTCGGCAAGTCTCCACCGGATGTCACTTGCGCAATAGGGCAACCATCGCGATTCTCCGCAGTAGCTGGCTGCTGGCGATTGCCTGCATTCTGTGCTTCGGCGCGAACGCGCAATCCTCATCCTCGGCCCAGCAGCCCGACCAACATGCCGGCATGAACATGCAAATGCCAGCGGACTCGATGCAACACATGGGTCACGATATGGATTCGGCTCGTGACTTCCTGATGCGCGAATCATCGGGGACCGCGTTCCAACCTTCAGCATGGCCCATGCCGATGTTGATGACCGGCGTCGGCCAGTGGCGCTTGATGTGGATGGCGCAGGCGTTCCTGGTGGATACGCAGCAGGCCGGCCCGTTGGGCGCCGATAAGTTTTATTCCACCAATTGGGGCATGCTCAGCGCGCTGCACCGGCTTGGCGGCGGCGACGTTATGCTGCGCACCATGCTTAGCCTCGAACCCGCGACCGTGAGCGGCGAGTTCTATCCCCTGCTGTTCCAGACTGGCGAGACAGCTTACGGCAAGCCCATTGTCAACGGCCAGCACCCGCATGACTTGGTGATGGAGTTGAGCGTGCAATACGCGCACAGGCTCGGTGAGCACGCGGTTTGGGACCTGTACTACGCGCCGGTTGGAGACCCGGCGTTGGGGCCAGTTGCCTATCCGCATCGCGCGTCGGCGATGGAGATTCCGCAAAGCACGCTCGGGCATCACTGGGAAGACTCGACGCACATCCTCTACAACGTGGTCACGGCGGGGATGTCGTACAAGGCGGTGCGGCTGGAGGCGTCAGGCTTTCACGGCGCGGAGCCTGACGAGAATCGTTGGAACATCGATTTTGGGCCGATGAATTCCTACTCCGCGCGGCTCACCGTCACGCCGACCGCGAGATGGCTGGCACAGGTTTCAGCCGGCCGTCTTGTCCACCCGGAGGCGCTGGAGCCGGGAAACATCCTGCGCACAACTGCCTCGGTGGAATACATCGTTCCGCGTCCGCACGGTAATGCGTGGGCGACGACGCTGCTTTGGGGACGCAATGGGAAGCAGGCTGTGCATTACGGCACCAACGCCGTTTTGGCGGAAACGGTCGTGCCCTTCAGGGAGAAGAATTTCGTCAGCGGCCGCTACGAATGGTCGCAGCGCGATGAATTGTTTGCCAACGATCCTGCGCTGGCGCAGCAGCTATTTGAGCAAACCGGCAGCCACTGGTTCAATATCAACGCCTATACGATTGGCTACACGCGCGACATCGGCGTTTTTCACAATGTGGAAACCGGACTAGGCGCGAATGTCTCGCTGTACGGCGTACCGGACGCCATCAAGCCCTACTACGGAGACCACCCGCTGGGCGTGAATGTCTATCTGCGGTTGCGACTGAAGGAGAACCGGTAATGCAAAAGCGACCGCGGATTTCACGGATGAACGCGGATCCTCTAAAAGCTAAAAGCTAAAAGCTAAAGGCTAAGTGCTAAAAGCGGGTTTTTCCAGCGGCACTTCCACCACCATGCGCGTGCCTTGCCCGGGCCCGCTTTCGGGAGTAATGGTCCCCCCGTAAGCTTCGATCAGCGCTTTGGAGATGGCGAGACCCAGGCCGTATCCGCCGGTGTTGCGCGCGCGCGAGCTATCGCTGCGATGAAAACGTTCGAAGAGGTGGGCCAGCTCCGACTGCGGAATTCCGGGACCTTCGTCCTCGACCTCGATATAGCCGCGCTGACCATTGGCGCGCACGCGAAGTTGCACGTTTCCGCCGGCAGGGCTGAAGCGGATGGCATTCTCCAGCAGGTTGGACCAAACCAGTTCGAGATCGTCGGCATCGGCACGCATGGGCATCGGGCCGTTACTAACGAAATGGATGGTGACGCCGCGCTCGCGCGCCACGGGGGCAAGGCGCTCCAGCGCACTCTCGCAGGTAGCGGCCACTTCCACCGCTTCCAGGTCGCGACGTGCACTGCCCGCCGCCCACTGTTCAGCGCGTGCCAGGCGGAGCATCGAGTGCATGAGTTGTTCGAGGCGCGCCATGTCGTCGAGCGCCTGCTCCAGGCCGGCGCGGTACTCTTCTGCCGCGCGCGGCCGCTGCAGTAGCGATTGCAGCGTGGACTTCAGGATCGCAACCGGCGTCTTCAGTTCGTGAGCGGCGTTGGCCAGAAATTCGCGTTGCTGGGTGAACGCCCGATGCAGTCCGTCGAGCATGGCGGTCATGGCTTGGGTGAGGGGCGCGAGTTCCGTCGTGCTCAAAGTCCCTTCGCTGGGATTCAGCTTCCAGTTTGAGGTGTTGACCAAAGCCGCGCTGGCGGCCAGTTCGGCCAGTGGGCGCAATCCTCGCCGCAATCCCAACACTGCAAGGGCCACTGTGACAAGCAACAGCAGGCCGCTGCCTGCCGCAATGTAGATGCCGGCGTGTGCGACCGCGCGGGTCATCTGGTCGGTAGGCGCCGCATAAGTAACGGTCAGCACATCGGTCGAAGGGGCATCGCCTTCGCGATCGAGGACAGGAACGTTCTCCAGTCGCACTGCACGATAACGGACACCATCCACCGTAAAGTTCGCGTGTTGCCGGTCCTTCTTCGGAATGGCCTGCAAATCCGGCGGCCAATTCGAAGGTCGGGCGAGCACGTGTCCGTCGCCGGTGGTCACCTGGTAGAGATCGGGATGTTGCCTCTCCAGCGGGGGTGGAACCACGTCATCTTCGAAGATCAGCGTGGGATGCTCATCTTCGGAGTAGCGCACCAGCGCGGCGATGCTCATGGCACGCCCATGCAAGCCAGCGTCGAAGGCGTTGCGCAATTGGCGCCGGGTGAAGTACAGCGCCACCGAAACGATGCCGATGGCCAGCAGCAACTGCGAAATCACTACCGCTGCGATCAGCCGGCGCTGAATGGAGGTCTGTGGCATATTACCCGCGAAGCATGTATCCCTGCCCGCGCAGGGTGTGAATCAGTTTGGTGTCTCCGCTGTCCTCGAGTTTACGGCGCAAGCCGGAAACGTAAACTTCGATCACATTGCTGAATCGTTCCCAGTTGAAGTCGTAGAGATGTTCGAGCAACTCGGTCTTGGGAACGACCGCGCCAGGCCGGTGCGCCAGATATTCCAGAACGCGATATTCCATCGCGGTTAGGGTAACGAGTTTTCCCCCGCGCCGCACGCTAAGATCGGCCGTGTTGATCTCTAGATCGCCGACCTTCAGCACCGCCGCGCTCTGTCCCTTGCCACGCCGGATCAGAGCTTTGGCGCGAGCCAGCAGCTCTCCCAAGTCGAACGGCTTGGCAACATAGTCGTCGGCCCCTGCGTTCAACAGCGCAACGATTGATTCCTTCTCGTCACGCGCGGTCAGCACCAGCACCGGGACAGCCGAGCCACCGCCCCGCATGCGTTGCAGCACGGAAAGGCCATCGAGTTTCGGCAGCATTAGATCGAGAATTACCAGGTCGTACGGGTTCGACTCAGCCATGAACGCGCCTTCTTGGCCGTCGAGCGAAACATCTACGGCATAGCCGGCACTCTCGCGCAGACTGCGGGCGACATTTTCCGCCAGCCTCGCCTCGTCTTCAATGATCAATACCCGCATGGTTGCTTCTATCCTATGCCAACGCTAGGTCAGGGATGCTGAAGGGAGCCTTAACCGGTAGAGCGGGCCTTCACCTGGATTATTCATGAGCGACGCGTAGTTTTTTGGGTGTCATCCCGAGCGACGAGCGCAGCGAGGAGTCGAGGGACCCCTTTGGTCGCCAGCCATCTCAAACTTGTTACTGCGCCACGCGGCCACACTGTGATTTCTCGCAGCTATAGGGGTTCCCTCGACTTCGCTCGGGACAGGCTCTTCGACTCCGCGCCCGCCCGACCGCAAAAGCGGCGGGTCGGAAATTCTTTGCGGGCGCTCCGCTCAGGATGACACCTCACATTCATGAATAATCCAGGTTCAGGCCCGCGTTAACGGTGTTCTCGGAATCTTGGAGTCCCGGTACGGGGCGGCACGGGACCAGCGAGAATGTGTCGTGCCTACGGCACTCGAATTCTAACGGGGCGCGGCAACGCGGGACTGAAAGGCCCGCTCTACCCTGGCCTGAAGGGCGCTCTACACTTCGACATTCCGTTAAGACCCTACCAGGACACTCGCGAGAAGCGACCTGTGGCTTGTTCAGCTTCCATTAAGGTAACCTCCTTCATGCTTGTTCAGTTCCTCCGTGAGGGAGCCGTGTACATGAGCCAGAAGATCACCGCCCTCATCGTGGGCGTGTTGCTTGCGGCGGTCGCATCGCATGCGCAAGCCGTGCCGCCCGCGCAGACCGCGTCGCCGGGCACGATCAATACGCAAGCGCCGGCCGCCAGGGTTTCGCTGACGCTTGCCGATGCCCTAGCGCGCGCCAGGGCCAACAGTCCGCAGTTTCAGGCGGCACTCACTCAACTGGGAATGGCTCGCGAAGATCGCGTGCAGGCGCGGGCGGCGCTGCTCCCGGGCGTGGACTATGACAACGGCTTCATTTACACCCAAGGCAACGGTACACCCTCAGGACGGTTCATCGCCGACAACGGTGTGCACGAGTACATTAGTCAGGGCGCCGTGCAGCAAGCGGTTGGCTTGGGACAATTCGCGGAGTACCGGCGCGCGGCCGCAGCGCAAGCGCTGGCTCGAGCCAGGGCCGAGATCGCAGTCCGTGGCTTGACCGTCACGGTGGTGCGGGCATTCTACGGATTGCTGGCTGCGCAAGGAAAAACGCGGAGCACGCAGGCGGCCACCGACGAGGCCCTGCACTTCCTGGACAACAGCCACAAATTGGAGCAGGGCGGGGAAGTCGCGCACTCCGATGTGATCAAGGCGCAGATCCAAGCCAACGATCAGCAGCGCGCCTTTCAGGATGCGAAGCTCAGCGAACAGAATGCGCGGCTCACGCTGGCGGTTTTGCTATTCCCGAATTTCTTTCAAGACTTCGCCCTTGTGGACGATCTTGCGGCTGCGCCAGTGTTGCCCCCGATTGCCCAGGTGCAACAGATGGCGCAGAAGAACAATCCCGAGCTGAGCGCCGCTTTCGCGGCGCTCGAAGTCGCCAACCACGAAGTCACGGTGGCGCGCGCGGGACACCTGCCCACGCTGGTGCTCGATTACTTCTACGGCATCGACGTGAACCATTTTGCCGTCAGCACAGATGGCATCCGCAACCTCGGCTACTCGGCCGCTGCCACGCTCAACATTCCGGTGTGGCACTGGGGCGCGATTGAGAGCAAGGTGAAACAAGCTGAGTTACAACGCCACCAGGCACAAGTGGAGTTGAGTGCAGCGCAACGTCAGGCGATCGCCGATCTGCAATCGTTCTACTCCGAAGCGGAAACCGCGCGCGAGCAACTGGACACGTTGCGTAACTCCGCCGAGCTTGCGGCCGACAGCCTGCGGCTCACCAACCTGCGTTACCAGGCGGGCGAGGCCATCGCACTGGAAGTGGTGGACGCGCAGAACACCCTGACGCAGGCGCGCAATAATTATCGCGATGGCGAGGCCCGCTACCACGTGGCCATCGCCAATCTACAGACGCTGACAGGAAGTTTCTAGGAGCCGCGACAGATGCCGATCACCACGCTTCATGCCGAAGTTAGCTTTGAAGGGACACGGCTTCACAGGCTGCTGAAAGAGTCGGAACAGCAGATCCCTCGCGGGCTGAAGCCCGCTCGGGATGACAAAAATAAAGAGCTTAACGGCGCACCCTTCGGCTGGCTCAGGGCAGGCTCTAAAGGCGCGCCCCTTCAAAACACCCGGTATAACCGACTTTTTCCGCAGCCTCTTCAGCCGTGCCGTGAGGAGGCTGCGGAAGAACTCTGGGGAACGCTTTTGGTGGGAGCCCCCTGCTTCAGCAGGGGGAAGCTGGACTTTAGTCCAGCGGAAGAGCGTTCGATTTCAAAATGGGCTTTAACCCCGGGTTTTCCGATTCCCGGCGCTAAAGCGCAAGATCAAAGTCCAACTTTTTCCCGGAGCGCTGAAGCGCTCCTTCCCCCGCATAAATGCGGGGGCTCCCACCAAGAAGTACATTCCACGAGTTATGCTCTGACTTTTTCAGCAGCCTCTGAAGCCGTGCCCTTTCAAGGCATGGCACAGAAGAACACGGCCCATCGTGACGACTTACACTTCATTACCAGGGCACTAATGTCCTCATTGCTCATCGCTGTTACTGCAATGCTGGTGTCGTGCTCGAAGAAGCCGGAAGAAACCGAACCGGTGGTCACGGTGCAGACCGCAGTCGCGCAGCGCGGCACAATCCAGCAGGTCATCGGCGCCGAAGCCATTCTGTTTCCGCGCGACCAGGCAGCCATCACTCCGAAAGTCGTGGCGCCGGTAGGGACCTTTTACGTGAACCGCGGCAGTCGTGTGCAGCGCGGCCAAGTCCTCGCCGTGTTGGAGAACCGCGATCTCGCCGCTGCCGAGGTCGAGAACAAGGGCACGTACGAGCAGGCGCAGGCGGCTTACGGGCTTGAGACCTCGTCCGCTCTGCCGGAAGAATGGCAGAAGGCCGAACTTGATCTGAAGACGGCGAAGGAATCGTACGACGCGCAGCAGAAGGTCTATGACAGCCGCCAAATTCTCTTCCAGCAAGGCGCTCTCCCCCGCAAGCAGTTCGACGAATCGGCGGTCGCGCTAATCCAGGCCAAGGCGCAATACGAAATGACCGAGAAGCATCTTTCTGCCCTGCAATCGGCGGGCAAGCAGCAGCAGATGAAGGGGGCGCGGGGACAGCTTACGTCGGCCAAAGGCAAGTATGAGGGCGCAGCCGCGCAGCTTGGTTACACGGAGATTCGCAGTCCAATCAACGGCGTAGTCACCGATCGTCCCAGCTATCCCGGCGAGACGCCTCCGCCGGGCACTCCGCTGCTGACCATCATGGACAATTCCTCGGTGATCGCACATGCGCACATTCCGCAGAATGATGCCGCGGTGCTCAAGCTCGGCGACACCGCGACGCTTACCGGGCCCGGGGTTGGCATGGCGGGCGTGATCGGCAAAGTCACACAGGTCAGTCCGGCGCTCGATCCCAACAGCACGACCGTCGAAGTATGGATTGAGGCCGCAAATCCCGACGGGCGCCTGCGTCCAGGCACAACTGTCAACGTTCAAATAGTTGCGCAAACCTTAAACGACGCCATCGTGGTGCCGGTATCCGCGCTGCTGAAGACTCCGGAGGGCCAAACCACGGTGATGATCGTCAAGGGCGACCGCGCTCATCAAGTGTCGGTGGAGACGGGCATTCGCCAAGGCGATCGCGTGCAGATCGCCAAAGGCCTGAGCGGCGGGGAGACCGTGATTGTGAGTGGCGCTTACGGCCTACCCGACAACACGAAAGTGAAAATTGCGGAAGCCGCCCCGCCAGCGAGCCCAGGGAAGTCCGAGTCCTCCCAAAAAGATGCAGGAAAGGACTGAGGTGAGCTCGCATCTGAAATCCTGGTTTCGGCGTCTGCGCACCAGCGGTCCGGCGGACGAGCGCTATTGGTTCACGCGCTATTCGACGTCGCTGATCTTCCTCATCCTCGCTCTGGCGCTGGCCGGCGTGTATCTCGCCTTTACCATTCCGATCTCGGTATTTCCGACCACCGATTTTCCGCGCATCGTTATCGGCGTAGACAACGGGGTGATGCCGATCGATCAGATGATGGTCACCATCACGCGTCCTATCGAAGAGTCGGTAAACAGTGTGCCGGGATTACAGCAGGTCCGCTCCATCACCAGTCGCGGCTCGGCTGAAGTGGACCTCTTCTTCGATTGGCACGAGGACATGGTTACCACCCTGCAACTGGTGGATGCGTCGCTTTCCCGCATTCGCGCCCAGTTGCCAGCGACGGCCGTCATCCAGTCGCATCGTCTGAACTTCGCCAGTTTTCCTATTCTCGGCTATAGCCTGACCTCCGATACTGTGCCGCAAACTCAGCTCTGGACGATGGCAACGTATGATCTGAAACCGCGCCTCAATCGCCTAATCGGCGTTGCCACTGTGGTGGTGCAAGGCGGACAGGAGCCGGAGTTCTACATCACTCCCGATCCCGCCAAGTTGCTGACGGCTAGTGTGACCGTCACCGACATTCTTGACGCGGTGCGGCGGACCAACCTCATTGATTCGCCAGGCCTGCTGCAACAGAACCATCAGCTTTATCTCACGCTGGTGGATGGCCAGGTGAAGGATCCTGCGCAACTTTCGCAAATCGTAATCAAGACCACGCCGGCTGGAATTCCCGTCCGCGTTGGCGACGTGGCCGCTGTTGCGCCGGGCGTGAAGCCCGTGTACACCATCGTGACCGCCAACGGAAAGCCCGCGGTGCTGCTCAACATCAACCGTCAGCCCGACAGCAATACGGTCGCGGTCGCAGACGAAGTTCACGCCGAGATCGCCCGCATTCGCCAGTCGTTGCCGCCGGGAATCCACATTGAGCCGTTCTACGATCAGTCGGAGATCGTTACCGCCTCCATCAAGAGCGTGCGCGACGCCATCCTCATAGGCATCATTCTGGCGTCGATCATCGTGGTCCTGTTCCTGAGCGACTGGGGAGCCTCGGCGGTGGCCGCGCTGGTCATCCCGGTGACGGTGCTTATTACATTCATCGCCCTCAAGCTCCTGGGCGAGAGCTTCAACCTGATGACGCTGGGCGGGCTGGCCGCGGCGGTAGGCCTAGTGATTGATGACGCCATCGTCGTGGTCGAGAACGTCGCTCTTCACCGCGCCGCGGGGCAGGGCAGGATCGAAGCCGTTCACAGTGCCTTGAGCGAAATCACCGCGCCGCTCATTGGTTCGACGATTACGCCCATTGTGGTTTTTCTGCCGCTGATTGCGATCGGCGGTGTGACTGGCGTGTTCTTTCGCGCGCTGGCCATAACCGTTGCCGCGTCGCTGCTGACGTCCCTCGGACTGGCGCTCACCTTGACGCCCACCCTCAGCCAGTTTTTCGTTCGTCAGAAACATATCGATAGCGTTCGCCGCGAAGATTTCGGCGAGTGGGAAAAGCTTCTCGCGGCCGAAGAAGCCGCTTTGAGCGGACGCTTCCGCCGCGTGATCGAATTCTACGAACGCTGGCTGCGCTTTGCGCTGGATCGCCCGAGGTGGATTGCAGTCTTCTCCGCGGTGCTGGTGATTGCGTCCTTCTTCTGCTACAAAGCGCTCGGGTCAGATCTGTTGCCGGCCATGGACGAGGGTGGCTTCGTGCTCGACTATCTCACTCCTGCGGGCACCTCGCTCGAGGAGAGCAACCGCATGCTCAGCCACATTGAGCGCATGCTTCGGCAGGTTCCCGAGATCGAAAGCTTCTCGCGGCGCACCGGTCTGGAACTCGGTCTTGCCGCGGTTACCGAAGCGAACCGGGGCGATTTTGCGGTGAAGCTGAAAAACAAGCGCAGCCGCAGCGTGGACAACATCACGGAAGAGCTGCGGGCCGAGATCAAGGAAAAAGAACCCGCCGTCGACGTCGAGTTCGTGCAGGTATTACAAGACATGATCGGCGACCTGTCAAATGCGCCCGAGCCGATCCAGATCAAGCTGTTCTCGCCCGACGCCGCACTCCTGGCCCAGTGGGCGCCGCGGATCGGCGATGCCATCGAAAAAGTGCAGGGCGTGGTGGACCTTCGGAACGGGATTGAAAACACCATCAGCGGTCCGGCGACGGTCTTCCGGGTGGACCCGACGGTGGCCGCGCGTGCGGGTTTCACCCCGGAAGAAGTGGCGATCGATGCTTCCGCCATCCTCGAAGGCGAACCGTCGGCCACGCCGGTGATCGCGCAGGACAGGGCTTACACCATTCGCGTTCGCTATTCGGAGGAGAACCGTAGTTCGCTGGCGGCGATGGGCAACACGCTGCTGAACAGCGCGAGTGGGCGCACCGCGACCTTAGGCTCGCTGGCGAACGTTACTGAACTGTCGGGCCAAACGGAAATTCGCCGCGAGAACCTGCAGCGCGATGTGGCCGTCACCGCACGCCTGGAAGGACGCGATCTGGGCACCGGTATGGCAGCCGTGCAGAAGGTGGTTGACGGCCTGCATGTGCCGTCGTCCATCCGCGTGATCTACGGGGGGACCTATGCAGAGCAGCAGCAATCGTTCCATGACCTGATGCTCGTGCTGGTCCTTGCCATCCTGCTGGTGTTTCTTGTGCTGCTCTTCGAATTTCGTACCTTGGCAGCGCCGCTGGCGATTTTGTCCTCGGCGCTGCTCTCCACCTCAGGGGTATTTCTGGCGCTGCTCATAACCCGCACCACGTTCAACATCGCGTCGTTTATGGGATTGATTATGGTGATCGGCATCGTGGCGAAGAATGGCATTCTGCTGCTCGACGCCGACCAGCGTTTTCGCGCCGCAAATTACTCCGCGCACGACGCCATGATCCAGGCAGGCCGTCGCCGTTTGCGCCCGATCGTGATGACGGCCATGGCCGCCGCCGCCGGTATGCTGCCCTTGGCCTTGGCACTTGGTGCGGGTTCGCAGATGCTGCAACCGCTGGCCATCGCGGTAATTGGCGGCATCACCATTTCGATGGTGCTCTCGCTGATCATCACTCCCGCTGTTCACTTTTACTTGAGCCACGAAACCAGCCCTACCGAAGCCAAAGAGGAGAAGCAATGAAACGAATTGTCGCACTGTTCTTCGCGGCCACCTTACTGGCCGCCGTCCCAGCGCTTGCGCAGAAACAATACAAAGTAGTCAACCAAGTCAAGCTCGGCGGGGAAGGTGGTTGGGACTACCTCTATTACGACAAGGATGGGCAGCGCCTCTTCATCACGCGGGGAAGCCATGTGATGGTGGTCGACGCGAATACCCTGAAAGTGAGCGGCGACATTCCCGATCTCTCCGGCATTCACGGGGTCGCACTTGCGCCGGAGTTGGGCCGCGGCTTCGTCAGCAATGGCGGAGACAACAGCGTTACCGTCTTCGACCTGAAGACGCTAAAGAAACTGGACAGCGTGAAGGTGGGCGAGCGGCCGGACGCCATACTCTACGATCCGTTCACCAAGCATGTGTTCACCTTTAACGCGCGCAGCAAGGATTCGACTGTGGTCGATGCTGCCAGCGGCAAGGCTGTGGGAACCGTGCCGCTCGGCGGCAAGCCCGAGTTTGCGGTCAGCGACGGCAAGGGTAAGGTGTACGTCAACATTGAAGACAAGAGCGAGATCGCCGCGATCGATGCCACCAAGCTCTCCGTGTTGAAGCGCTGGTCACTGAGCCCGTGCCAGGAGCCCAGCGCGTTGGCCCTCGACGTGGTGCATCATCGCCTCTTCGCCGGATGCGACAACAAGATGATGGCCGTCGTGGACTCCGACACCGGCAAAGTCCTTACCACGGTGCCGATCGGGTCTGGAGTTGATGCAGGCCGGTTCAATCCCAACACACAGGAAGTATTCATGTCCTGCGGTGAAGGCGTGCTGACCGTCATCCACGAAGACAGCCCCGACAAGTACACGGTCACGCAGAACTTGGCCACCGCCAAGGGCGCGCGCACGATGGCGATGGACTACGCCAGCCATACTGCCTATCTCGTGACCGCGCAGCGCGAGGCGACGCCCCCTGCTCCGGGACAGAGACCAGCCATGGTGCCGGGAAGCTTTGAACTGATCGTGGCAAAAGCCGATTGAGCAAGTTTTATTTCGCTGCTTTTTGTAGTTCTTGGAGCAGCCGCTCCACTTCTTCGCTGGTGTTGTAGTGCGCCAAGCCGATGCGCAGCATGCCTCCCGAGCTCTGCACGCCCAGTCGCTCGGCGAGATCGATGGCGTAGTAGTTTCCGTCCCAGGCGAAGATGCCGCGCTCGCCAAGGTACGCCGCCAGTTCGCGCGGCGTGTAACCCTCCATGCGAATGGCTACCGTCGGGGTGCGCTGGTCAAACTTTGCTGCATCCTTGATGCCGTAAAACGTGAGTCCCGGAATCGCCAGCAATCCATTGATCAATTGCTCGACCAGTTCGCGCTCGTGCTGCTGGAAAACCTCATACGCCGCGAGAATGGCCTGGCGCCGGGTCTTCACTTTAGGGTCGTGATGACGGCCCACATCGGCGATGTAGTCAATGGCGGCGATCAGTCCAGCCAGGCATTCATGGTTCTGCGTACCCGTCTCCCAGCGGTCAGGCAACCGCTCGGTACAGGCGCGAAGTTTGTAAGGACGCAGCCGCTGCAACTGCTCGCGCTTGCCGAAAAGAATGCCGAGGTGCGGCCCGAAGAACTTGTAGCTGGAACACGCAAGGAAGTCGCAATCAAGAGCGCGTACGTCAATCGGCCCATGCGGTGCGTAATGTACCGCATCGAGGAAGGCCATGGAGCCTGCCGCATGCGCCAGCCGCACAATCTCCTGAACATCGTTGATGGTGCCCACCGCGTTGGCGGCCCATCCGACGGCTACCATGCGGGTGTTGCGGCGAATTTTCGCCGAGAGGTCGAACATGTCAATGGTGCAATCGCCCGGCTTGATGTCAGCGGTGCGCACCTTCACCCCACGCTCTTCCAGGCACACCCAAGGCGAGACATTCGCGTCATGGTCCAGGCAGCTCACCAGCAACTCGTCGCCGCTTTTCAGCTCGCGGCCAAGGGCACGGCTCAATGCGAAGGTCAGCGTGGTCATGTTGGCGCCGAAGATCACCTCGTCGGTTGCGCAGTTGAAGAAGTCCGCCATCGCGGCACGCGCGTCGGCGATCATCCGATCGGTGCGCTGGCTGGTGATAAAGGCCCCGCCGCTATTCGCATTGCTCGTGGATAGATAACCGGCGATCGCGTCAATCACGCGTTGCGGCACCTGGGTGCCGCCCGGGGAATCGAAGAACACAGCGGGCTGTTCGTTCACCACCTGGTGCAGCGAAGGAAACTGTTGACGCACCCAGTCCACGTCCAGCTTGCGTGCCGATACAGCGGTTCTTGCACTCGAAGACATGCTATGAACTCCTGACCGCGGTTAGGAAGTCTGCCAACAAGCCATACGCTGTGGCCTCCAGACCGGGGTCTTGTTCGGTAATGATCAATTCCGGAAAAACGTCGGTTTCAAAACTGATGACCGACGAAGTACCTTTCACCAGCGCCAGCGGATCGGAAAGCTTGAGCCGCTGCGGGGCGACCGACGCCACCACGCGCCCATCCTCCACGCGCCTGGCACTGCAAACCAACTTCCACGCTTCGCCGCCGGCGCGCGCTTCGCGCAACTGCTCCGCCGTTATTCCGCCGATACCCTGCCGGCTCACATCGTCCAGCTTCAGATCGGCATGCATCAGGACGTTGGCCAGCGCGATTACTTTCACCGCAGCGTCCACGCCTTCGATGTCGTCGGTCGGATCGGATTCGGCTACTCCCAACTTTTGCGCCTGGCGAACCGATTCCTCGAACGTCATCCCCGCTTCCATGCTTTCCAGGACCACGTTGGTCGTGGAGTTCAACACCCCGCGAAACCCGCGAACCTCGATGGCTGGCAGTGTCTCGCGGAAAAGCGAGAAGATCGGTACGCCATCCATTACCGCCGATTCAAATAAGAATCGAAGTCCCTTGGACGCCGCCAAATCGGTCAGTTCCCGATAGGCGTGCACCACCGGCCCTTTGTTGGCGCTGATGGCATGCGCCCCCGCCTCGAGCGCCGCCCGTATGTGAGCAATCGCCGGCTGCCCGGTCGTGGCATGCAGGGAACTAACCTCAAACAGCGCATCGGCCCCAGCCGCCCGCAGCCACTCATGAACATCGCCAGCCGTCTCCGCGCCAGCGAAATCTGCGGCCAGCAACTTCGCGGGAGAGAAGCCCTCCCGCGCCGTCAGCCAGCCCAGCCGACGCGAAGCCACCCCGGTAATCCGCCAAGCTACGCCGTAGTGGTTGCGGAGTTCCATCTCTTTTCTCTGGAGAAGTGCGACGAAGGCCCTGCCGACATTCCCGAAGCCGACGATGCAGAGGTTGTAGGTCCGGATGCAGGTGTCTCCAGGCTGAAGTGGCTGTACTTCTTATTGTAAATGCCCGTCGCGGCTGCGGGGGCGCTAATCCGGCGACCGGCGCCCACAAATTCCCCGGAATTCCGGAGCCTGTTGCGGGCCGCGTACATCCATTCTTTTTTGGGCTGGCGCCCGCCGCCGAGGCTTAAGAAAACTCTGGCTCGAGGTGGTCGAACGTCAGTTATAATTCCGAGTTAAGCTGATTCCCTGATGCTCACCATGATCGAGCGCCGCAGCGTTGGTTTTCGGAGTGAGCGTCTTCTGTATTCTGCACGTCCGGCTCAACAGCCTAGCAAGGTGTACCACTCCGATTCCTTGAAGGAGCGCCAGAATGGCTATCAAAGCAACTGACTACGTGTGGCACAATGGGCAACTGATTCCCTGGGATGACGCGAAGCTCCACGTGATGGCCCACGTGATCAATTACGGCTCCTCGGTATTTGAGGGAATTCGCTGCTATCAGACGGGCAAGGGCCCCGCCATCTTTCGCCTGCGCGACCATATGCTGCGCCTGCTCCAGTCCTGCAAAATCTACCGTATTGAGCTCGACTATTCCCTCGACGAACTTTGTCAGGCGGCGGTGGAACTGGTCGCGACCAACAAAGTGTCGCCGTGCTACGTCCGCCCGATTGTGCTGCGCGGTTATGGCCAGGTCGGCGTCAACCCGTTCAACTCGCCCACCGAGGTTTACATCGCCAATTACGAATGGGGCAAGTATCTCGGCAGCGCCGATTCCGACGACGGCGTGGATGTTTGCGTTTCGTCCTGGACGCGGCTCGCGCCCAACACCATGCCGACCATGGCCAAAGCCGGCGCCAATTACATGAATTCGCAATTGATCAAGATGGAAGCCATCGTGAACGGCTACAGCGAGGGCATTGCGCTCGATGTCAACGGTTATGTGAGCGAGGGTTCGGGCGAGAACATCTTTGTGGTGCACAAAGACCGCCTCTACACACCGCCGTTGGGCAACAGTGTTCTACCCGGCATTACCCGCAACTCGGTGCTGCACATTGCGCAGGAGCTGGGAATTCCAGTGGTCGAGCAAATCATTCCCCGCGAAATGCTCTACATCGCGGAAGAGCTGTTCTTCAGCGGCACTGCCGCCGAGATCACGCCGATCCGCTCGGTGGATAAAATCACCGTCGGCCACGGCGTGGCCGGTCCCGTCACCAAGACCGTTCGCAAGGAGTTTTATGCCATCGTGAACGGGACCACGGAAGACCGGTTCGGTTGGTTGACCCCGGTTCCGGTGAAGCAGCCTGTGGGCGTGTAACGACGACAACACATGGCAGGAAGAGGGCGCAATCGATGCGCCCCTCTTTATTGCTCGGAGCAGGGGGCGGGCGGTACGAGTCCGGGTGGCGGATAGCCGCTCTGCCAATACAGTTATTTCTGCTGGATCGACTCCAAGTAGGCCGTCAGGTTGTGTATCCGCATCTGCACTTGTGCCGTGTCATGTCGGCCCAGGCTAAGGAATACGGGACCCCAGACCGGCATTTCCTTGTTGCCATGCGCGGCTGTGAGTTTGTCGCCCCTAATGATTTCCGCGATATGCGCGTCTGGGAATTTCCCGCCGTTCTTCACCGCGAGCACTGTCAAATCCGTTGGCCGCGTCTTCAAAGCCGTAGCCGCGGGGCCGTTTCCCGTCGCGTCTTGACCATGACACGACGCACAGTACGCGAGGTACATGTCTTTGCCGGAGGACGGGCTGGTGTAGGGCGCAGGGACGTTCTTGATCTGGGATTTGGCCGACTGCGAAGTCCCCGCCGGGTTTGCGCTTGAACTGGTTTGCGCCGTGTGCGAAATCGAAAGTGCCAGCACTAGCGCCGTTGTCAGCCACACTATACGTGAGCACATAACAACCTGCTTTCCACTTCTTATGATTGCTTACTGCTATACCAATTATGTCCCGTGCTCTTGACTTGCGGCAGCGACCCGCATCACACGTCCATGTAATGGTGGGAGCCCCCGCATTCATGCGGGGGAGGATCGCTTCAGCAGCTCCGGAAAGAGTTCGGCTTTTATCACGCGCTTTAGCGTCGGGGATCGAAAAATCCGGGGCTGAAGCCCATTTCAAAATTGACTACTTTTCCGCTGGACTGAAGTCCAGCTCCCCCTGCTGAAGCAGGGGGCTCCCACCAAAAGCTTCCCCAGAGTTTTTCCCCAGCCTCCAAAGCCTGGTTCATGTGCAACTCCCAAATGCACTGCTGAGGGCGGTGCTCAACCCGGATACACCAACTCAGAATCTGCTCTAGAACTCCATCGTCTTCAAGTCCGGGCCAACGATAAGCGGAGCCTCGGTTGCTCGCTGGACATCATCCGCCGTGAGACCGGGCGCGATCTCTTCCAGAACCAGGCCGCTCTGCGTCACCCGTATATACGCCATCTCGGTGACTATGGTGTTCACCACACGCAGTCCGGTAATCGGCAACGTGCACCGCTTCAAAATCTTTGGCGCGCCATCCTTGGTGGTATGCTCCATGGCCACGATGACCCGTCTGGCGCTGGCGACCAGGTCCATCGCGCCGCCCATGCCTTTTACCATCTTGCCCGGAATCATCCAGTTGGCAAGGTTGCCCTCTTCATCCACTTCCATGGCGCCGAGCACGCTCAGGTCAATGTGGCCGCCGCGGATCATGGCAAACGATTCGGCGCTGGAGAAATATGCCGTGCCCGGAATTTCCGTCACCGTTTCCTTACCAGCGTTGATCAGGTCTCCGTCTTCCTCGCCCGGCAGAGGATACGGCCCGACGCCCAGCATGCCATTCTCGCTTTGCAACACAACATCCATGCCTGGAGGCACACAGTTCGCTACCAGGGTGGGCATTCCGATTCCGAGATTGACGTAGAAGCCGTCGCGCAACTCGCGGGCCACACGCTTCACGATGAGATCGCGCTTTTCGGTGTCCTTCTGCTTCGTAGTTGGAGGGGTTGCCATAGCCTTGATCCTGATTTCTGCTTACGCTTTTCGCAACGTTCGCCGCTCGATGCGTTTCTCGTAGTCGGTTCCCTGGAAGATGCGCTGCACGTAAACGCTGGGGGTGTGCACATGGTCCGGCTCGATTTCTCCGGGATCGACCAAGTGCTCGACTTCGACGATCGTCACCTTTGCTGCCGTTGCCATCATGGGATTGAAGTTCTGCGCCGTCTTGCGGTACACCAGATTACCCCAACGGTCGCCCTTCCAGGCTTTGATGAGAGCGAAGTCCGCTTTCAATGCCTGCTCCAGCACATACGGCCGGCCATCGAACTCGCGCGTCTCTTTGCCTTCGGCAACCACCGTCCCGAATCCCGCAGGAGTGTAGAAGGCGGGAATTCCCGCCCCCCCAGCGCGGATGCGTTCGGCGAAGGTGCCCTGCGGAATGAGCTCAAGATCGATGCGCCCGCCCAACACCATCTCTTCCAGCAGACGGTTTTCGCCGACGTAGCTTCCCTTGTGCGACTTGATCTGGCCAGCGGCCAGCATCAGCCCGAGTCCAAAGTCATCAATGCCCACGTTGTTGCTGATGGTGTTCAGGTCCTTCACGCCTTTTTTGACCAGCGCACGGATGAGGTTCTCGGGGATCCCGCACAAGCCGAAGCCCCCGATCATGAGCGTGTCGCCATCTTTGATGCCGTGAATGGCCTCGTCTGCGTTCGCCACTACTTTGTTCATTGCCATAGGATTTTGATTCCGACCGGCGATTGTACCGGGGCAAGTCGCCTCGGCGCAAAGGTCATTCGTCTACCGCTCCACGCAGTCCGGCTCAATCCAAATGCTTTCCGTAGCTTCGTCCTTTTACTTGTGATATGGCGATTTCACGACTCCAATAATTGATAAACCATCTGTGTAGCGCGATCTCTAATTTGTCAGTTCAATGGATTGCGATGCCGCGAGTTCGCCGCTCAGAAACGGATGCTTCATAGTCTCCAAGCTCAAGCCTTGTGCTTCGTCGAATCGTTCGGACTTCCACCCGTAGAGCACTGCCTCAAGGCGATACCGACCCGGCTTTAACTCCTTGATGAAGATGTTTGTGTCGAGATCGAACGAGCCCTCGATGTACGCCATGGGCTTGACTAAAACTGCGTCTTTCTCCATTCGCTGAGCGGCGCTCAACTTGTCGATCGGATCAGGGCCCAGGCAGGAACCTGCGTATCCCGGCATGAGGTGTTTGCCGGTACTGTCCTCAAGCCACGCCCAAACATGCGGCGGGTTGCCGCACTTCACCTCCCATACCGTTCGAGGGACGAAGATCTCAGCGTGGCTGATGTTTCTTACTCGGTAGGTAAAGTCGATCTTCTCTCCGATTTTGTAGCTCTTTCGCTTGGGAGTGATGGTGAAGGAGGCGTCATTTGCCGGAATGAATAACAATGACTGTTGCGCGTTCAAGAGAGCTACCGCAAGAAAAACGACAGCAAACACCTGGGGCCGGTCCATGTATCGCTCCTCCGCACGATGTTACTGCGAGATAGTTGACGAGAACAGGCCAAGTCGTAAGCTATCTCGAACGGGGTTTGTACCTGTTGCACGCACAACGAAAGACAAGCGGTAGACTAGCTTCCAGTCACTAGCCCCTAACCCCCAGCCCCTAGCCCCTAGCCCCTAGCCCCTAGCCCCTGCCTTTCC
>Ga0208587_1000129_pt1 | contig 39139 bp, 35 predicted proteins | sample NGESurdeep092012_7_FD_184472 | JGI IMG/M metagenome (GOLD analysis project Ga0208587, IMG submission 184472) | Arctic peat soil microbial communities from Barrow, Alaska - NGEE Surface sample 210 deep-092012 (SPAdes) | ecosystem: Environmental > Terrestrial > Soil > Wetlands > Peat ...
GGCCGGCTGTTCAAGTTGAATGGCTACACCATGACGGGCCTCAAGACCATCGGGGGCGGGGATACGGCGCGCCAGTCGCTCAAGCTCCAGCCGATCCCGCCCGTCTCGGCGATGCTCGTCTCGTCGCTCACGCACCTGAGCCGGGCACTCCCCGCCGCGCAGAATAACAGCGCGATGTTTCCGGAGCAGGCCAGCCTCTTTCTCGGGGGGGCGGTCACACCGAACGTCGGCACGTTCGTGCAGTTCACCTATGCGGCGCAGGATGGCACCTTCGGCGTGGACAACATCGACATCCGCTACGCGAATCACACGACCTGGCTCGACAAGGACTTGTTGCTCGGCGTGACCATGCACAACAACCCCACCGTGCAGGACGTGTGGAATACGGTGCCGGCCTGGGGCTACCCCTTCATGAGCTCGTCGGTCGCACCCTCGCCGATCGCGAGCACGCTGATCGAGGGCACCCTCGGCCAGCAGGTGCTGGGCCTCGGCGGCTACGCGCTCTGGGACAATCTGCTCTACACGGAGTTCACCGCGTATCGGTCGGCGCAGCAGGGGACGCATGCGCCCCTGGACTCCGGCTCGCAGAATGTCATCAGCGGCGTGATCCCCTACGGCCGGGTCGCGCTCCAGCACTCGTTCGAGCAGACGGATCTCATGATTGGCGGCTTCGGGTTCGTGGGCGCGCACCTGTTTCCCACGGGTGTCAGCGGGCTGACGGACAAGTACACGACGTTGGGCGTCGATGCGCAGGTCGAGCACAAGCTCGATGAGGGCGGCGCCATGCTCATCGGCCGGACGAGCTACATCCACGAGGCGCAGACCCTCGACGCGACCTTCGACGCGGCCGAGGCACAGAACAGACAGGCCACCCTGCAGACCTTCCGGGCGAACGTCTCGTATCTGCCGAACACCTTTCTGGGCGGGACGCTGGGATACTTCAGCACGTCCGGCAGTGCGGACGCGCTGCGCTTCGCCCCGGGCGAGCTCACGGGCAGCCGCACCGGCAGCCCGAACACGAACGGGATCATGGGCGAGTTCACCGTCAATGCCTGGCAGAACACGCGCGTGAGCCTGCAGTACATCAGGTACAGCCGGTTCAACGGCGCGAGCGACGCGTATGATGTCGTCGGGGGGCGGAATGCGTCGGACAACAACACGCTCTACCTCTACACGTGGGTCGTCTTCTAAGCGGAGTGGAGTCGACCCGATTTGGAAGCCGTGACGAGTCAGATTGACGGCGCGCAGTTCTGGAATATCACCGAGGGCCGCGGGTCGATGTCTAAGGCTAAACTGAGCGAGGCCGAGAAATGGATGGTGATTCACTATCTGCGCGCCCTGCCGCAGAAAAAGTAGGAACAGTCATCGCAGAACGGCGGTGGACGATTCCACTCGTCTGCGGCCTGCTCGGTATCGTCGTCGTCGCCACTCCGGCGCGCCCACAAAAGCGGACGGATACCGCGTGGGTGGCGCCGGTGGAAGTCCGACGGCGCGCCAACCCCGTTCCCGCGACCAGCGAAGCGATCAGCCGCGGCCGTGAGCTCTACCTGTTCGAGTGCGCGCAGTGCCACGGCGTCGCCGGTCGCGGCGATGGGCCACAGGCGCCGTCGCTCACGACGCGTCTCGCGGACCTCGCCTCAGCGCGGGTACGATCGCAGTCCGACGGGGCGCTGTTCTGGAAGATCACCAGCGGGCGCTGCGATCCGCCGAAGCCCAAACTCGAGGAACAAGGAGTGTGGGCGGTGATTGATTTCATCCGCGCCATGCCCCCGCGAACGTAGGCACCTGGCACCATCAGTGTGCCGTCGGACGCGGCGCGATCACCGCCGCAATGACGAGCGGCTCCTCGTTCGCGCGCATGCCATGCGGCTCATCGACATCATATGCGATGATGTCACCAGCGCGCACGTCGCGATCGCCCGACGCGCCGGCCACGACGCCGGCGCCCGAGATGACGATCAGCAGCACGGTCGACGCACTCGTGTGCACAGGAACCTGCTGCCCTGGCGCAATCCGAAACAGCACGACGCGCGCGTCGGCCGAGTCGTGAATGAGCGCGGTGGCCGGCCGGCTCGCGTTGGCCGTCACGGCGGCGGCGGCCAAGTCGGGCGCGTAATACACGTTCATCGTTGTTCCACTGCCTCTCGAAGCGCGGCGAGCAGCGCGTCGACGTCGGCGCCATCGCGCCGTGCGGCGTCCGCGATGGGCACGCCGCCACCGCAACAGCTATCGATGCCGAAGCGGTTGAACACGGCGATCGTCGCGGGATACCGCATGACGAGCTCGTTGACGGTCGAGATGTTGTCGATTTGGCTGGTGTTTTCCATGTTGACTCCTGATCAGTTCGTCTGCGTTGCCGGAACGTGACTGCCGGGTTCCGGCGAGTGGAGCGCGATCGCCAGCCGGTTCCAGCCGTTGATCGCCACGATCGCCATCGTCACGTCCACGAGTTGACGCTCGTCGAAGTGTTGGCGCGCGGCGTGATACGGCGCGTCGGCAATGCCGTTCGGCCCGAGGTGCGTGACCGCCTCGGTCCAGGCGAGCGCCGCACGTTCACGCTCCGTGTAGAACGGGGCGTCCCGCCAAGCAGAGAGCACGAGCAGGCGCTGCGGCGTCTCGCCGGCGGCGAGGGCGTCCTTGGTGTGCATGTCGAGGCAGAACGCGCAGCCGTTGAGCTGCGACGCATGCGTCCTCACGAGTTCCAACAGCGATGCCTCGAGCCCCGAACTCCCGACGTAACGCTCGAGTCCGAGCATCGCCTGGTATGCCCCCGGGGCGACATCCTTGTACGAAATGCGTGTCATGCCGTGTCTCCACGTGTGTCGTGAGTGGATCCCTACAGTGTGTTCCGGATGAGGCGCGCAAAGCGCGCCATGATGCCCTCCCGGCGCGGTACCAGTTGATCCAGCTCCTGCCTCGTTTCGATCCACGTGCTGCGCGCCATCACGTAGTAGAGGTCCACGACGCCTGCGGCCGCGTGCAGGCCCGACACGATGAGGGATGCCTCCCCGTCGGACATGAGCCCCCGCGGGTCCATGTTCTGCGAGCCGAGGCTGAAGTAGAAGCTCACCGCTTTTCTGTCGCCTTCCGAGAGCGACTGCTCGTACCCGCGCAGGAGTGCGTCGGTGTTCCGGAGCGCGGTCGAGTCGATTGACGGCGTGACCCATCCCAGCTGGTCGGCGAACTTCGTGGTCTGTTGCGACTGCGCCTCCATCGAACGGGAAAGGATGTTCTCCCACCCGGGCTGCCGCAGCAGCGCGGCGATCGCTCCGGGCCGCGCGACGAGCTGTGTCTTTTGATGCAGCTTGGGCGCGCGCGGCTGCTCATCGTGCGTGAGCAGCGTGACGCTGGCACCCGCTGCTTCGGTCCGGACGACGGCGCGGTTGAGCACCGCGACCGTCGCACTGTCGAATGGAAACACGTCGCGGATCCAGGGCGCGCGTTGGAGCCCCTCTCGCACCTCGCGCATCCTTCCCATGACGTCGTCGATCTCGGCGCGCGGGTTGTAGATGCCGATGCGGAGTTCACCGCCGGTAAGCCGCAATTGCTCGCGCATTCGGTCGCGACTCAGCATCAGCCGCAGCATGACGTCGTTCTGCAACACCGCCACGGGCGCGTCCGGAATGGGCGTGTTCCACTTGGACGGCGAAATGATGAACACGCGGCAGCCGCGCGCGGCGGCGCCGGTGAGCATGGCCGCCCAGGTGTCGCTCACCCAGATCGGGTCCGGCACGATGATCACGCTGCCGGGGGGCGCGAGATTGTAGAGCATCGCGCGCGCGACGGACGATTCCTTCTTGCCGAAGCCCGCCTCGTTGTGCACCTGTAGCGCACGACCGACGTACTCCGACTGCGAGCTGTCCGCTTTCGGCGCCCGTGTGACCACCGCCAGCGGCGGCGGGATGTCGGACTCGCTGAAGCCGTTCCTTCGCAAGGCGCGGCGCGCAGCGGCACGCACTTCGAGCGCCGCCGGACCGCGCACGCGATAGCCACGATCCTCCCACGTGGGGCTCGCATAGTTCTCGCCGATGCCGACACCCAGAATCAACGCGGCGCCACGATATGGATCGTCCTCGGACACGTCGTAGATCACCACCTTGCGGTGGTCGCGCATGATGTTGTCCGGCACGCCTGGCAGGGGCGGGATGATGCGATTGCTCCGGAAGGAGAAGTCGCCCGGCTGCATCACGTTCACGTGCACCTTCACCACTTTGGAGAGGAAACGCTCCCCCCCATTCGCGATGGCGTCCTGTTGGAGACGCCGCGATGCGTTCACGGCCGCGCGGAGCTGCTGCTGTCGCTCGCGGAGATGCGCCTCCTTCTCCGCGTTCCCCCGCGGAAGCTTCATGTCCACGCCCAACGGGTCCTCGAGAATGTCCATCCACAGCCGGCCGTTGCGCAGCTCGTAGTACCATTGGTCGTGAAAGATGATGTACAGCGGCATGTGACCCGTGCTGTCGTACCGCTGCACGGCCTGCGTCAGCGCCGGCAGGTACCCATCGGCCACCATCGCGTACGATACCTCGTCGAGCCGATTGGTCCCCTCGCGAATTCCCGAGAAATCATGTGTCCACACCACGTGGTAGTCGCGCGTCGCAAACACCGTTCGCACGATCTCCAACGGGATGTCGGATGAACGCAGATATGCCAGCGCGTTCCGATCGGTGAAGGGGTGTCCCACGGCGCGCTCTATCAGCGCGTCCACCTCGGACTGCTCGTCGTACTCGTCCTGAGTGAGGGCAAGCTGCAACGGAAGCCAGACGAGCCGCGAGTCGCGCCACTGCCTGAGCAGGGTGGCGTGCACCATTTCGATGATGCCGAGCAAGCGCGCGTGCACGGCCGCGATCGCGGGCTGCGCCTCGGCGCGCACACCGGCGGAATCGCGAAGCCACGCCACGAAGTTGGCATGGGCGTGCGTCGTGAGCGGACGAATGGTCCCCTCGCCTTCCTTCACCTGACCGAAGAGCGAGTCGAAGGGAATGATCACGTCGTCCAGCAGCCCCATGCGTGCCCGACGCACGATGCTGTCGCCAACGAGCGGATCGTTCGCCGCAATGCGAAAAGCTTCAGCGAGCGCCTGCTCGTACTGGCGATTGACGACGGCGTAGCTCGGGCCGTAGTTCAATTCCCCGCTCGCCTCGGGATAGAGATTGGTGTACGCCAGCAGCGTCGATGCCGCCTCGGTGGCCTTCACGAGCGCGGCCTCCGCTCCCGCCGGTGCCCGGTCCGTCGAGAGGGGCATCCGGTGCGGTGCCGGAGGCGCCACGTCGACGTCCCTGCGCCGCGTGCGTCCGGCCCACGGCTGCGCGAGTGGCAGGTGGATGCCGACGCTCAGGGCGTTGTCGCGACCGGGGAGCCAGTCTGCGCGCACCATGGTTCCACGCCCCAGCAAGCCGCCGCGACGAATGGCGGTCTGGAAGCTGAACAACGCGTCCACTCGCCGACTGCGGCCATCCCAATCGACTCCAGCCGCGAGGCCGAACGCGCGGCTGGTGGCCAGAAGGCGCGCCCCAGGCTGGACGCCCGGATCCACCGTGGCGTAGGCCTCGCCCGCAAAACCGAACAGCCCGAGCAGTGGATGTGTGACGTACCGATGCACCCCGACCGTCAGCGAACCACGCCAGACGTCATCCGGCCCCCGTGAGGAGGCCGGGACCATGTACGGCTGCCACTGGAGCGGCTGCCCCATGGAGGGAATCGCCATGGCCGGACGAGTTGTTTGACCGACAGCAGCCCCGGATGCAAGGCACAGGAGGGTAAGAGCTCTTACAGTGATGTGCACCTGTGAGCTTCTCTCAAGTCTCATGCCGGAGCGGCTGAGCGCGGCATTGACGACTTGTCTCTCATTCCGCCACCGCCCCTCTCGCCCGATGTGCCGTCACCACCACCGCGGTCAGGACTCCCACCCCGGCGAGCAGCACCAGCGCCCGGCTGTCCGGCACGAACGTGACGACCATCGAGCCGAGGATCAGCCGGAATGCTGAGGAGGCAAGGCGTACCACAGCACAGCGGCAAAATGCGCCATGCTTCCGCCCAGCACGAACAGATGCCAGACGGCGTGACTGAACCGAATGCGCTCCCAGACGTAAAACACGACGCCGCCCGTGTAGAGCAGTCCACCGAGTGCGAGCCATCGCATCCCGGCTGGCGCAACATGCTGTGACAGCGGCCGGAGCGCGATCACGATCATCCAGCCCATCAGCAGGTACACCCACGTCGACAGCGACGGCAGCCGCGCACCGAAGGTACTCTTGAGAATCACGCCGAAGATCGCGAGCGCCCACACAACACAGAAGAGACTCCAGCCCCACGCGCCGCGCAGGCTGATGAGTGTGAACGGCGTGTACGTCCCCGCGATGAGCAGGTAGATCGCCGCGTGGTCGATGCGCTGACAGATCTCCTTCCACTCGGCCGAGCGCGTCGAGTGGTAGAGTGTGGAGGCACCGTACAACATCACGAGCGTGGCAGCGTAGATGCTCACGGCGACAATTCGCCAGACGTCGCGGCTGGCAACGGCGGTCAGGATGAGCACTGGTGCTCCGACGAGCGCCAGCACGAGACCAAATCCATGGGTGAGGCTGTTCGCGAGTTCGTCGCCGGCCGTCCAGACCTTGTTCGCCGCCATCTAGCCTCCATGTCTCATGAGTTAGTATCCGCACGTCAACGTGCCGGCGCAATCGCACGGTGCGGCGAGACTGGGGCCTCGAGGAGAACAGCGATCCGGTTTGGCGTCGCGCCCAGCACTCATATATATTGAACGCATGTGCAATACGCGACGGCGCCCGTTTCTCATCCTGGCGCCACGGGTTTGTCGCAACGGAGGCGGATGCCAGGAACCAAGATCGCCGAGTCCATTCGGCGCGAGCATGTGATTGCGGCTGCGTATGAGATTGCGGCGACGGAGGGGCTCCGCGCCGTCACCATTCGCGACGTGGCTGCCCGCGCGGGAATGAGCACGGGATTGGTGCTCTTTCACTTCAAGAGCAAAGACCAGCTCGTCCTCGAATTGGTGGACTGGGTGTTGGCGACGACGACTGCCCTACAGGTGGGGCGCGACATCCTGGCCATCGCCTCCCCGCTCGAGCGCCTCGTCGCGCTCCTCGCGCAGGAAATGGCGCGACTCTCGTCGGAGCCGGCCCGGATGCGTCTGTTTTTTGAGTTCTGGGCCGCGGGACTGTCGGACGCCGGCATTCGCAGGCGTATGCAGCCCGAGCTCGACCGGTACCGAGAAGCGTTCCGCCCCATCGCCGAAGCCGTGCTCGCCGCGGAGCCGGATCGTTTCCCTCACACGACGCCCGACGGACTCGCCGCCGTCGCCGTCAGCTTCATTAAAGGGTGCGCCGTGCAGTCGATGATCGATCCCGACCTCGACATTAATCAATTTCTCGCCGCCGCGGAGGGGTTGCTTCGGAGGCCCCCCAGCATGAGCGCGCCGGTATCTATCACGTAGTTCCAGACCAATTCGCCCTTCTCGTCCAACCTCACACTGCCGTTCATCTCTCCACGCAACATTCCGACATGAACATCACGATCCGTCAGGCGGCAACATATCTCAACGTGCCCGAGGCGACCGTGCGTCGCTGGATTGCCTCGGAAGGCCTTCCGGCGCATCGCGTCAACGAACAACTCCATTGCAATGCGATCGAGCTGTGGGAGTGGGCGACCGCGCACGGGCACCCGGTCTCGAAGGCGTTGCTGCTGGACGCGCGCCAAGCGCCCGAGGCGGTACCGCCGCTAACACAGCTGCTCACGGCGGGCGGTATTCATCGAGACCTCGGCGGTGATTCCAAGGCTGAAGTATTCCGCGAGGTAGTCGAGGCACTGCCATTTCCGGCCGACCTGGACAGAGATTCTCTCCTCAGTGTATTGGAAGCGCGCGAGGCAATGGGATCGACGGGCATCGGCGACGGCATCGCGATTCCGCACGTTCGCAATCCGATTCTGCTCCACGTCGAGCATCCGTTCGTCGCGCTCTGCATGTTGAAGCATCCGATCGACTTCGACGCGGTCGATGGCAAGCCGGTCGGTGCCCTCTTCGTGGTGGTCAGTCCGAACGTGCCGGCGCATTTGCAGATTCTCGCGCGACTCGGCTACACCCTGCGCGATGCAGGGCTCCGAGCGTTGTTGCGAGAGGGAGCGCCGTCCGACGAGATCATGCACCGCATTCGGGCGATCGAGGCGGCCACGCCAGTCGCGGGGGTAGTTGCCCAGTCACGGACCGCGCGTTGACGGCACTCGCGATCGCGTTCGTTTGTTGGACAGTCGGCGCCATCGGCGCATGGCTGCTTCGGCATCGAGCGGCAGGCACCTGGCTGGGTGCCACCGGCGCGATCGCGGGCGGAGTGGCTGGCGTCGTGGCCACGCTGGACGGAATGTTCAGTGAGTCCGCGCTCGCGTGGCGCGGCGCGTGGAGCGTACCGGGCGGAGCGCTCGGGTTCCGGCTCGATTCGCTGGCTGCCGTTTTTCTGCTCCCCATCGCGGTGATTGGCGCACTCTGCGCCATCTACGGAGTGGAGTATCTGCGGAAGCATTCACACGGGCGCTCGATCGGCGGCGCGCTCGCCGCGTACAATCTGCTGCTGCTCAGCATGGCCGCGGTGGTCACGGCGAGCGACATGGTGCTTTTTCTCGTGTCGTGGGAGCTGATGACGCTGAGTTCGTGGGCGCTGGTCATTCACGATCATGACGAGCGGGCGGTGCGCGCGGCGGGACTGGAGTATCTCATTGCCGCGCACCTGGCCACGATCGCGTTGTTGCTGCTCGCCGTCTTCTTCGCGGCGAGGAGCGGCAGCTTCGAGATCACCGCGCTCATCGGCCACCAGGTCGTGCCGCGCGGAGTCTTCTTCGTGCTCGCGCTCATCGGATTCGGCACCAAAGCCGGCATCGTGCCATTGCACGTCTGGCTTCCGGACGCGCACCCCGCCGCTCCGTCGCACGTCTCCGCACTCATGTCCGCGGTGATGATCACAATGGGCTTCTATGGCCTGGCGCGATTTCTTCCACTGCTCGGCGCGCCCGAGTTGTGGTGGGCGTATGTGCTGATGACGCTCGGCGGGGTGGGCGCCGTGGGCGGCGTATTGTTCGCGATCGCACAACGCGACGTGAAGCGCGTACTGGCCTACTCGACGATCGAGAATGCGGGCATCGTGACGCTCGCCATCGGCCTCGGACTGCTCGGCACCGCGCTCGGTCAGCCCGCGCTCGCCGGCATCGCATGGATGGCTGCGTTGCTTCACATCTGGAATCACGCCTTTGCGAAGGCGCTGCTGTTCCTGGGATTCGGCGCGGTGGCGCAAGCCGCGCAGAGCAGGAATCTCGATGCGTTGGGCGGACTACTGCGCCGTTGGCGCGTGGTTGGTGGTGTGCTCGTGATTGGCGCTGCCTCGATGGCCGCGCTGCCTGGTCTCAACATCTTCACGAGCGAGTGGCTGCTCGTGCGCGGATTGTTCCTGGGCGTGCTCGCGCTGCGCGGCACGCCGCAAGTCGCACTGCTCTCTTCCGTCGGTGTGATCGCGTTCACGGGCGGCATTGCCGTCGCGTGTTTCGTTCGACTCATCGGCATCGGCTTGCTCGGAACGCCACGCACCGCTGAAGCGGCGGACGCGCCGTCTCCCGGCTGGGCGATGCGGTTGCCGATGTTGGTGTTCGCCGCGGTGTGCGTGCTCATGGCGGCCTCGCCTGCCCGGGTTGGGGCGACACTTGCCAATGCAGTGCGCATCGTTGCGCCGTCGGCGGAGACTGGCGGTGCGCGCGCGGCGCTCGAGCCGCTCGCGCTTCTGCTTCCATTGATCGCGGCAGGACTTCTTCTGGTCGTCGCGTTGCGCGGTGTGGCGACGTCGGCACTCGCGCGTCGCCGAGCGCCGACATGGGGCTGCGCTTACGACGCGCCAACGGCAGCGATGCAGTACAGCTCCACGTCGTTCAGCGAGCCGCTGACCAGGATCATGCAGCCGCTGCTCCAGACGACCACGTTGCAGGAGGGTGCCCTTCCATCTCGTGCAGATGCGGCATTGCCGAGCGCGATGCGCTGGAATTCGGTTACGGAGGACAGCGCGCTGGTCAACCTGTATCAGCCGCTCTTCGCACTGGTCAGCCGCGCGAGCGCCCGCGTGCGCACGCTGCATACGGCGCGCGTGACGAGCTCCCTGCTCTATGTCGTCGGTACGGTGCTGGTGCTGCTCGCGCTGTCGCTCCTGCCCGCGGTGAGTCGATGACGATTGTGTGGGGAGGAGTGCTACTCATTCTTCTCGCGGGCGTAGTTGCGCTCGTACGGGGACCGAGGCCCGATCTCGTGGATGCGGCATACCGCGTCCTCCTCCTTGCCGGGTGCGGCGTTGGTGTGATCGCCGCGGTACGTTCGCTCTCCGGAGCGCCGGTGGTGATGGTGCAGTTTGCCGGCAGTGTGCCAGGAGGTCCGTGGGAGTTCGGTCTCGACCCGCTGTCGGCGGTATTCCTGCTTGCGATCTTCTGTGTGGGCGCGGCAGCGGCGGTGTTCGGCGTCACGTATCAGTCGAGCGAGCGCGGTCATCGTCCGGTGGGACTGTCGCATGCGTTGTTGACGGTGCTGCTCGCGGCGCTGGTGCTCGTCGTCACGTCGCGCGCCGTCGTCCCGTTTCTCGCCGCCTGGGAAATCATGGCGGTGGCGAACTATTGCTTGATCGTGTTCGACTCCGATCAGCCCAACGTCCGCCGAGCGGGACTCTACTATATAGTGGCGACGCACACGAGCATGCTTGCCCTCATCGCGCTATTCTCCGTATGGGGCGACGGCGCGCGCGACCTCACCTTCGCGGCGCTTGCCTCGCGTGCATCGGCGCTTCCCGCGGGCGGATCGGCTGTTCTCGTGCTCGCGCTGATCGGATTCGGGATCAAGGCGGGAATGGTGCCGCTTCATTTCTGGCTTCCCGAGGCGCACGCGGCCTCGCCATCGCACATCTCGGCGCTCATGTCCGGCGTCGTGATCAAGATGGGGATCTACGGGCTGATGCGCGTGGTGACGATGATCGCCGTGCCCGCCGCGTGGTGGGGATGGGCCGTGCTCTGCCTCGGCGCCGCGTCGGGCATTCTCGGCGTCGTCTGGGCGCTCGCCCAGCATGACATCAAGCGTCTTCTCGCGTTTCACAGCGTCGAGAACATCGGCATCATCCTGCTTGGAATCGGCGCGGGCTCGCTCGGTCTGGCGTACGGGCATCCGGCCATGGCGATGCTCGGATTTGCAGGTGCCGCGCTGCACACGCTCAATCACGCGCTGTTCAAGAGCCTGCTCTTTCTCAGCGCGGGTTCGATGATTCACGCGACCGGCGTGCGCGAGATCGATCGGCTTGGCGGCCTCGCGAAACGGATGCCGCTGACGGCCGTCGCATTTCTTGTGGGCTCGGCGGCAATTGTTGGCCTGCCGCCTCTCAACGGCTTCCTGAGCGAGTGGCTCGTGTACCGGTCGCTCTTGCAGGGCGGCATCGCGACGCACGGAGCACGCGTTGCCATCGTGGCGGGCGCCGCGCTCGCGATGATTGGCGCGCTGGCGCTCGCGTGCTTCGCGAAGGTCGTGGGGATCATCTATCTCGGCACGGCACGGGACGCGAGCGCCGTGACCAACGCGCACGAATCACCCGCCGGGATCACCGGTCCGCTCATTGGACTCTCGCTCGCATGCGCGGCGATCGGCCTGCTTCCGGTGCTGGTGGTACCCGCGCTACTCCGCGTGGGTGCGAGCGTAGCGGGGTTGAACACCCAGAGTGTGCATTCCCTGATAAAGCCCGACGCGACAACTCTGACGCTGTTCATGGTAGGGTTGGCCGCCGCGATGGCCCTCGCCTGGATGGTGCGCGCGCTGTTGCTTCGCCACCGCACCGATGCTCGCGCCGACACATGGGCATGTGGATTTCCGGGACAGACGGCGCGCATGCAGTACAGTGCGTCATCGTTCGCGGCGCCGCTCCTTGTTGCATTCAGTTCGGTGGCGGGAGTGCAAGTACGCCGAGGCGCGACGGCGTTCGCCACGCATCCCATCGATCCGGTGCTGCGGCGCGTGCTGCTGCCGGCATGGGAGAGTCTTCGCGCGGGAGCCGGGCGACTTCGTCCCATTCAGCAGGGGCGTGTCGGGCTGCAGCTTCTCTACGTCGCGGCCGCGTTGACCGCGCTGCTCTTCTACCTCCTCCTGGCGGACCGATGATGGTAACATGGAACGCGCTCGCGACGCTCGTTCTTGTGCTGGTGATCGCGCCGGCCTTGCCGGGCATCGCGACGAAGACCAAGTCGGTGCTCACCGGACGACAAGGCGCGCCGGTGCTCCAGCTCTACTATGATCTGGCGAAGCTCCTCCGGAAGGACAGCGTGTACAGCACGACGACGACGTGGGTGTTTCGCGCCGGACCCGCTGTGGTGCTCGCGGCGATTCTCGTTGCCGCGCTGTTTCTCCCGCTCGATGGGCGTGTTGCACCACTCCGTTTCGCGGGAGACCTCGTCGCGTTTGCAGCGCTGTTCGCCCTCGCTCGCTTCGCGCTCGTCCTCGCCGGTCTCGACACCGGCTCGAGCTTCGAGGGGATGGGCGCGAGCCGAGAAGTGACGTTCGCGACCTTCGCCGAGCCTGTACTGTTTCTGTGCTTCACCGTGCTCGTGCTCGCCACGGGACAACTCTCTCTCAGCGGCATGCTCGGCGCGCCGCTGCTGGCGGCGTGGCCGCATGCCGCGGCGCCGCTCACGCTGGTGGGCATAAGTCTGTTCGTGCTGCTCCTCGCGGAAAACTCCCGTGTGCCGGTCGATGATCCGCTGACGCACCTGGAGCTGACGATGATCCACGAGGTAATCGTGCTCGATCACAGCGGACCCGATCTCGCCGTGATTTTGTACGCGAGCGCGCTCAAGCTTGCGTTGTTCGCGGCACTTCTGGTGGGAGTGTTGATACCGCGAGCGGGTCTATCGGAACCGATGTCTGCCGCGGTGCTGATCATCGGACTCGGCACAGCGGCTGTGGGGATCGGCATCGTGGAGTCCACGATGGCGCGGCTCCGTCTCACGCGCGTGCCGCAACTGCTCGTCGGCGCGGGAGCAATGGCGCTCTTCGGGATCATCCTTCTTCTGCGATGACGGGGGAGACCATGCAGACCGTTCATGCCCTGCCGGAGCTGATCCTGCTGCTCGTCGTGCTGTCGTGCTTCACCGTCCTGGGGACGACGCGCCTCAGCACCTGCATTCGCGGGCTGGCGGCCCAGGGGCTGCTGCTCGGCGTGTTACCCTTGGCGTTGGCATCGCGAATGTCCGTGCACGTCGTGGTGCTCGCGGTCGGCGCCGTCGCCGTGAAGGCGGTGATACTGCCGTGGTTTCTGGCGTGGGCCATTCGTGAAGCGGCGGTTCGGCGCGAGGTGCAGCCAACGGTCGGTTTCATCGCGTCGCTCATACTCGGAGCGCTCGCGCTCGCCCTCGCCTTCGCGATCGCGGCGCACCTGCCCGCGCTCGTGGCCGCGGACCCACTCCTCGTGCCGGTGTCGCTCGCCACCGTGATGATCGGATTCGTCGTCATGACGAGCCGGCGCAAGGCCGTCACGCAGGTCGTGGGTTATCTCATGCTCGAGAACGGGATCTATCTCTTCGGTCTCACACAAACCGAGAGCGTCCCCTTCCTGCTCGAGATCGGCGTGCTGCTCGACATCTTCGTCGGCGTCTTCATCATGGGCATCGTGGTGTTCCACATCAATCGTGAGTTCGATTCGCTCGACTCCGGACGCCTCACGGAGCTCACCGACTGATGCGCCTCCTTGCCCTCTGGATCCTTCCGATTCTCACGGGAGCCGTGGCATTCGCGATTCCGACGTCGCGCCTGGGACGGCGGCGCATCGGGCTGTTGATCGCCGCCGCTGGTGTGCACCTGGGGCTCGTGGCGTCACTCTGGATCACGCCCGCGGCGCCCACGCTCGGCGGGTGGCTCGCGGTTGATGCGCTCGGACTGGTGGTGCTGACGCTCACGAGCGTGCTCTTCTTCCTCACGGCGCTCTACGTGGTGGGATACCTGGAGCGCGAGGAACCCCGTGGCGGACGTGTGTTCGTCACCTCGTTGCTCGGTTTCCTCGCCGCGACATCCCTCGTTGCGCTCAGCCAGCATCTCGCCCTGCTCTGGGTCGGGATGGAAGCGACCACGCTCGCGGTGGCCCCGCTCATCTACCACCAACACGATCGTCGGTCGCTCGAAGCCGTGTGGAAGTATCTGCTCATCTCGTCGGTCGGCATCGCCTTGGCGCTCCTGGGAACGTTCTTCCTGTCCACGGCGCAAACCGATGCGCCGGGTCGCGCGCTCATCCTGCCCGATCTCGTCCTGCATGCTCGCGCGCTGCATCCGGCGTGGTTGCGCACGTCGTTCCTGTTCCTGCTCGTCGGGTACGGGACCAAGATGGGACTCGCCCCCATGCACACGTGGAAGCCGGATACGTACGGCGAAGCGCCAAGTCTGGTGAGCGGCCTCATGGCGGGCGCATTGACGAGCTGCGCATTTCTTGGAATCGCGCGAATCACGCAAGTGACGATGGCGGCCGGACTCGGCCCATTCGTCCAACCGGTTCTGATCGGCTTCGGACTTCTCTCGCTGCTGGTCGCGGCGACTTTCATCATAGGACAAGGCGACCTGAAGCGACTCCTCGCGTACTCCAGCGTCGAGCACATGGGATTGCTGGTACTCGGGCTCGGATTTGGCGGAATCGGAGCCTACGGCACCGTGCTGCATGTGCTCAACAACGGATTGTCGAAGGGATGGATGTTTCTCGTGGCGGGCAATATCGTGATGGCCACTGGCAGCTCAGCGGCCGCGGACAATCAGGGACTGATTCGCCGAATGCCTGTCTCGGGCGCGCTGCTGGTGCTGGGACTGTTCGCGGTCACCGGCTCTCCCCCCTTCGGTCTGTTCCTGAGTGAATTCACGTTGCTGCGCGCCGCCATCGGTACGGGTCACCCCTGGATCGCGGCGACGATGCTGCTCCTGCTCGCGGTCATCTTCATCGGCATGGCGAAGCTCATTCTGGAAATGGCGCTCGGCGTGCCCGCGGCTGAGTCAAAGCCTGTTCATGAAAATCGGTGGCAGCTCATCGGGCCCATTGTCCTCGCGGCACTCGTACTCATGCTCGGACTGTACATCCCAGCCTCGCTGCAAGACATCCTCGTGCGCGCGGCCGCTTCTCTCGGAGGGACGGCGCCGTGAAAGAGTTGAGCGAGCTGGGGCTCCGAAACAGGCGCGCCGTTCCAATGCGCGAGGTGCGTGAGGAACCGATCGAGCGCTTCCGCGACACGGTGATCCAGTCGGTTGCCGACGGATGGCGGCTCGTCACGCTCTTCGGCATGCCCGAGAGCGGCGACACGACGCGACTGCTTGCCATTCTCGCCGATGATGCACGCGGACAGCTCGGTGCGGCGACGACGGTGGTTGGTGAATCGTATCCCGCGCTCACACCCGACTGTGCGCAGGCCGAGGCATTCGAGCGGGAGATCGCCGAGCAGTGCGCCGTGCTGCCCGTCGGTCATCCGTGGCTCAAGCCGCTGCGTCGTCACGCTCCGGACCATCGGCCGGCGGGACGAAGCAACGTGGTGCTCGATCCGGGGGCATACTCGTTCTTCCGCATTGATGGAGAGGAGGTGCACGAGGTTGCCGTCGGACCGGTGCACGCGGGAATCATCGAGCCTGCGCACTTCCGATTCCAGGCGCACGGCGAAGAGATCCTTTTTCTCGAGATCATGCTCGGCTACCAGCACCGCGGCGTCGAGCGACTGCTCGAAACAGTGAATCCCGGACGAGCGCTGCTCGTTGCGGAATCCATCGCGGGCGACACGGTGATCGGACACACCGGCGCCTACTGCGGCGCGATGGAAGCGCTGGCACGTTCGCGCAAGACGCCGCGCGCGCAGAGCATTCGTGGCATTGCGCTGGAACTCGAGCGATTGGCCAATCACGTCGGTGACCTTGGCGCGATTGCCGGCGACGTCGCGTATCAGCCGGCGGCGGCGTTCTTCGGTCGCATGCGTGGGGAGTACCTCAATCTGCTCATGACGCTCTCGGGAAACCGGTACGGTCGCGGTCTCGTGCGGCCGGGAGGTGTTGGTTTCGATCTCCCCGCGGCGATGGCGAGCGAAATGCGCGGTCGGCTCGAACGACTCGTTGCTGAGCAGAATCAAGTCGCGGAGCTCATGTTCGGGAGCGCGTCGGTGCAAGGACGCCTCGAGGGTATCGGCGTTGTATCAGCCGAGCAGTGCATGGAGCGCGGATTCGTGGGTCCGGTCGCGCGTGCGTGCGACGTCGTGCGCGATGTGCGGCATGACCATCCGTACGGCATCTTCCGATTCGCCCACATTCCCGTCTCCATCGCTCGGGCGGGCGATGTCTATGCGCGCACGTTCGTGCGGTGGCTCGAGATCAAGCGTTCGCTCGAATTCGTCATCGATCAATTGGCGGCGTTGCCGAGAGGTGAGGCGCGTGCGTCGATGGGATCATTGCGTCCGGACGAACTCGTCGTCGCGTTGCAGGAAGGATGGCGCGGCGAGATCGCGCACGTGGTGATCACGGACGGAACGGGTGCCATCCGGCGGTACAAGGTGACTGATCCGTCGTTCCACAACTGGACCGCGGTCGCCGTCGCGCTGCCCGGCAACCAGATCTCCGATTTCCCGGTGTGCAACAAGAGCTTCAACCTCTCCTATGCGGGTCATGACCTGTAACGCTTCGGCACACGCACGTCGCGACGAGGAACGCCATGTTTGACCTGCTCCGCGCTCGTATGCGGCAAGGGATGCGCACGTCGTCGTTTCCGAACGGCGGCGCGGACTTCCCTGAGCGCTTCCGCGGACTGCCCGTGCTCGATCCGAATGCTGAAGCGCGACCCGAGCACCGCGAGCCAGCGTCGTCGGCGTTCGTCACGACGTCAGGCGACGGACAGCCCATGCTCGACATCGGCTCGTGTCTGTTCAGTCCGGAAGAGGCGGTTGATTGTGGAGCCGCGGGTGCCGTGGTCTTCACGCGCGATCACCGGATGGCGAGTTCGACGCGCGAAGGTCTCATCTCTCCGACCGGCGAGGTGGAACTTGCACGCGCGCTCGATGCACGGATGCTTCAACTGTTCGGCCGCTCCCTGCGACTGCGCTCCGTGGTCGCCGGCAGTTGCGGTGGATGCGAAGCAGAACTGACCGCGCTCGGCAATGTCGTGTTCGACTTGAGCCGCTTCGGCATTCAGTTCGTGGCGTCGCCGCGACATGCCGACGGCGTCGTGATCACGGGTGCATTCAATCGCAACATGCGCGTCGCCCTCGAGAAAACGATCGAGGCGACGCCCGCGCCCAAGCTCATTATCGCGGTGGGTGCGTGCGCGATTTCCGGAGGACCGTTTCGAGGCAGTCCGGAGATCGAAGATGGCGTTCCGTCCGGAATCCACGTCGATCTCTACGTGCCTGGTTGCCCACCACATCCTTTGACGATGCTGGATGGACTCTTGCGGCTTCTCAACCGCTTGCCCGCGAGTGCGGCGGACGTGTCGTCTACATGAGGATCGACACTCAGGACGCCGCGACCAAGCTCGCGATCAAGCTCGCGACCGAGTCGATCATTCGCGACCTCGTGTCCGCAGTGAAGGCCGACCTCGGCAAGCTGGTCCTGCTGGAGCCCGACGGCAACGCCTTCTTTGCGTACGCTGGGATCGGGTGGAGCGACGATACGTTCGAGTCAGCGCGCATCCCCGTCTCGGATCGTTCGCTGGCCGGCTATGTCGTCGCGACGCGAGGCGCGGTCATCTTCGAGAATCTCCCGCAGTCCAAGCGCTTCCGGGATGCCGAACTGCTTTTGAAGCACGGCGTCGTCAGCAGCATCGGCGTCGCCGTTCGCCTCAATGACACCGCGGTCGGTGTGCTGAGTGTACATACGCGCGTTCAGCGGACGTTCACCAGTGAACAGATCACGCGGGTGGAGCACGCAGGGGAAGCGCTCGGCGAGTTGTTGGCGAAAGCGTGAACTGACGCTGAACGCGCTCGCGCGCCGCGGAATCCTGACGAGCGCGCGCGGTCCGGGCGGCGGCTATTCCCTGCGCTGTGTGCGGTGGAACGGGGGGAGCAACGGACGAAGGGCGTTGTCGGCCGACCATGACAACGCTCTGTGCCCTACGCGTTCATGTCGGGCGGCGTCAGCGGCCAGGTTTCGGTGTACGGTCTGCCGTCGGGACGGCTGTTCAAGGTCATTCCGGTGTTCTCGAGAATCCCGGAAACGGCTGGGGCTATACCGAAGCGTCGAAGCCCATGCTTCAGACGACGGGACGCTACTACTTTCAGGGCGACCCACATACATTGCTCGGAATGAACGGACATCTCAAGGTCGAAGACTGACGTGCAGAGCATGACAGCGGTTGCCGGCTATCCGCGCATCATCCAGGGAGGCATGGGCATCGGCGTCTCGAGCTGGGTGCTCGCGCGCGCGGTGTCGCGCCTGGGGCACCTCGGCGTCGTCTCCGGAACAGCGGTGGACACGGTGATGATTCGCCGCCTTCAGGACGGCGACGAGGGCGGTCACGTGCAACGCGCGATGCGCGAGTTTCCGATTCCGGAAGTGTGCGAGCATCTACTGCGCCGCTACTACCTGGCGGCGGGACGGCGCGGCAGCACTCCGTACAAGGCGCTTCCCATGTTCAGGAAGTCGGTCACCCTCGTTCGCCAGCAGGTGACGATGATGGCGAACTTCGTGGAGGTCTGGCTCGCGAAGGAAGGCCATGATGGTGTCGTCGGCATCAACCTGCTGACCAAGGTGCAGATGCCCAATCTCCCGTCGCTCTATGGGGCGATGCTCGCGGGTGTGGACTATGTGCTCATGGGCGCCGGCATTCCTCGAGAGATTCCCGGTGCGCTCGACGCGCTCGCCGAGCACCGCCTCGCACGGCTCAAGCTCGACGTGGAGGGCCCCGTTGAGGGCCCGTCTGGCAAGGAGCCCGACGAGCTCGTATTCGACCCTGGTGAGCATCTCGCTGCCCCCGAATCGCCACTCAGGCGTCCACGCTTCCTGCCGATCGTGTCCGCCAGCTCACTGGCCACAAACCTGGCACGCAAGGCGTCCGGCAGAGTGGACGGCTTCGTCGTGGAAGGTCCCACGGCGGGCGGACACAACGCGCCGCCGCGCGGCGAGCCGCGTTTCTCGAGTGAGGGAGAGCCGCTGTACGGGGAGCGCGACGTCGTGGATCTCGAGAAGATCAGAGAGCTGGGCTTGCCTTTCTGGCTCGCGGGAGGCGCCGGTACACCAGATGGTTTGCGTGCCGCGCTCTCTGCCGGCGCTGCTGGAGTGCAGGTGGGAACGCTGTTCGCGTACTGCGACGAATCGGGGCTTGCCCCGGAGCTCAAGACGCGCGTGCTCGCCGGCGTCGCCGCCGAGCAGGTACGCGTACGCACGGATCCGCGCGCGTCACCGACGGGTTATCCGTTCAAGGTCGTGGAGGTCGAGGGACTGGAGAGTCAGGACGACCGGCGCGTGCGCAATTGCGATCTCGGATATCTTCGCGTGGCCTATCGCACGCCTGAAGGCAAGCTCGGATATCGCTGCGCCGCTGAACCCGTCGACCAGTACGTCGCGAAAGGGGGCGACATCGCCGATACGGTCGGTCGTCGCTGCCTCTGCAATGCGTTGGAAGCGAATATCGGCCAGTCTCAGAATCGCACCGAGGGCGACGAGCTTCCCCTGCTCACGAGCGGGGATGATCTCGTCTCATTGAATGCCTTCACGCAGGGACGCACCCACTACTCCGCGGCTGACGTGATCGCGTATCTCTGTTCACCACCAGCGCCAACCGCCGAGCGACGAGAGGGTTAGTCATCCCCCCTGCCCCGGCGCACCACGCTGGGGAACGATCAGCACGCTTCTGTGTCCGTCGCGCACGATATCCGTGCTCACACTGCCGAGCATCCACCGTTCGACGCGGTTGTGTCTCCCGCTGCCCGCCGCGATGAGGTCGATGTGCACACCATCCGCATACTCGAGCAGCACGTTGGCGACCGTGTGCGAGAGCTCGTGGTGCAGCACGACGTGATCGACCGACACGCCAGGGCGCGCCAGCTCTGCGGCGCAGCGCTCGAAGCCGGCCTTCACGCCGAGCTCGTGAATCACGCTTTCGCCGTCGCCGGGCAGATAGTCCATGGGCGGCGATACGTACGCGAGTACGATCGAGCCCTTTGCTCCCATGACGCCGCATGCCGCGCGCGCCGCTTCCTGACTCGCGACACTGAAGTCGAGAGCGGCGAGCACGCGCGTTGGCAGATCGGCTGCTTCCTGCGCCACGCCGAGCACCGGGCAGCCTGAGGTCTGCATCACGCTCAACACCGTCTCGTCGTGGATGGCTCGGTCCAAGCGGCCATGCCGACGAAGACCGAGGATGACGAGGGCAGCCCCGAGGCGCGTCGCCTCCTTCACGATCTCGCGCGCGGGAGTCCCGAGCAGCACGCGCACCGGCCAATCGCAGGGCTGCCCGATGGTCGATGCGATCGCCTCGCGGAGATCGCGCACCTGCCGCTCCTGGACCGCGTCACCAGTGGTGGCGTCGGCCATTGCGAGCCCGAGATCAAGAGAGGGCGGAATGGGCGCGGGGCGCGTGTCGATGACGCGCACCGCGTGGACGAGCGCGTGATGCCGTGCCGCGAGCGCAGGGGCCATGCGCGTCGCGGCCTGCGCCGCTGGCGATCCGTCAGTCGCCAGCAGTACCACGCGTCCTCTCAGTTCGAGCTGGTACGACTGTGGCGCACTTTCTGTCTTGGATGCGGACTTCGTTTCGCCCGGCACTGCACGCGTAGTCATGGGATCGCCTCCGTCAAGGATGAGAGCCGCTGCGGCGCGTGTATCGTTGCGCGTTGGTGGCTCCGCTGCCACTAGAGTAACACGGACGGGAGCCGCTGACGACCCGTCGCCCCTCGATGTCTACGGATCAACAGGTGCGGTGACCAGCCCCGCATCGCGGGCGAACCGGACATACTCCGCTCGATGTGAGAAGCCGAGCTTCACCGTGATACGCTGCTTGTAGGTGTCCACCGTCTTCGCCGTGATGCCCAGCCGCTCGCCGATCTCTGGCCCATTGTAGCCCGCCGCGGTGAGCTCCAGGACGGTGCGCTCACGCTGGCTCAGCAGAGCAAGGCGTCCACGCACGTCCGCGGCTCGCTCCGGCTGCGGAGACGAGGCGGCGAGCTCGCGCGCTACCTCCGGGCGCACGTACACGTCGCCGGCAGCCACGACGCGAATCGCCTCGGCAAGCTCACGCTCGGCGACGTGCTTGGACAGATAGCCCCGCGCACCGTCGGCGAGACAGGCGACCAGCTGCTCGCGTTCGTCGTCCATGCTGAGGATGAGAACCCGCACCTCGGGCGAGAAGCGCTGCAGCGCTCGCGTCGTCGACGCTCCGTCGCCATTGGGCATGTGGAGGTCCATGACGATGACCTCCGGATTCAACCGTCGCGCCAGGATGAGCGCTTCATCGCCGCCGGAGGCTTCGCCAACCACACAGATGTCCGGGCACGTGTGCAGCAGCGCCTTGAGCCCCGCGCGCACGATCGTGTGATCGTCAACGAGCATGATGCGAATGGGATTCTCTGAGACAATTGCTCCACGTCGCACGTAGGGCCGCTCGGAGAGCGCGCGTCCGACCTCCGCCAGCGTTCCGTGTGGAACTGGCGTGAGGGGTCGGTGAGCAGACTCGCCAGCGGTCATCGTGCGCTCCGTGTGAACCGGCGCATCCGTCGTGCGCCTCATGACTGCACGAATGATACGCTGCGGCGAGCCGGAAACAGTCGGAGAAAGTGTCGTTTTCCTGTCCCGACTATTCCCGACATTGTACGCGCGCGGCGCGCTGTCCTCCGTTGCCTGATAACGACGGCCACGCGCCGAGCCCATTCTCCCTGTGGGAGGCGATCTGCCTCAACCTCGAGCTCGGAGGACGCATGATGACGCATGCAACCATGTCCGGCACGTCGCCCGAGTATCGCACGGGCTCCGCCGTCCGGAACGGACCGGTGATCGTCGCCGCCTGCGGCCGCGAGGTCGCCGCAACCGTGCGCGCGGGAGCGCTCGTCGCACGGCGGCTAGGCCGCGAGATGACGATCCTCTCGGTGATCGAGCCACTGCCCGCAAACATTTGGGACGACGACACTGCGCCCTTCGGCGGTACCTTATCCGAGGAGCGCGCCGTCGCGCTGCGGCACGACCTTGCGCGCGCGATCAATCCCGGCGGCGATGAGGCCGCCTGGCCGGTGGAGATCCTCGCCGGCGACGTGTCGCGCACCATCGCGCGCGTCGCCCACGAGCGACAGGTCCCGCTCATCGTGATGGGGATCGGCCGCCATCGCCCCATCGACCGGCTGCTCGGCGCCGACACCGTGCTGCGCACAGTCCGCGTCGCCGATTGTCCTGTGCTCGCCGTGGCGCACTCCTTCACCGACGCACCGGCAAGCGCGGCGGTTGGCGTCGACTTCAGCCGCTCGAGCGCGTATGCCGCACAATCGGCCGCGCAGCTCGTCGCGCCGGGTGCGACGCTCCATCTCGTTCACGTCTGGCAACCCTCCAACGCGGACAACAAGGCGCTCGCAAGAGATGACGATCTCTACCGGCGGCATCTGCCCGATCGCTTCCGGCGCTTCATCGCGTCGCTCGCGCTCCCTGCCACCCTCGACGTGAAGAGCGAGGTGCGTGAAGGCCATCCGGCCGAGCGGCTCGTCGACTTCGTCGACGCGCACCGCGTGGACTTCATCGCCGTGGGGCGGAACGGACGCGGCCCCGTGCTGCGACTGCTGGTAGGCGGCGTCACCGAACGCGTGCTCAGGAGCGCTGTGTGTTCGGTGCTCATCGCGCCGGATCGCCCGCTCAGCCAGTTCCAGCCCGCGCTGGCGCCCAATGGTAGCACTGAGGAGACGGTGGAACGAAGCGCGTGGGTGACGCACCTCGATGAGTTCGTCCGGCGCAATGCCGGCCGTGTCGTGGCGCTCGAGGTGAATGATCCCGAGCATGGCGTGATGTCGCAGGAGTGGGGCTACATCCTCTTCGGGACATCGTACCAGGAAGGAGGGCGCCTCGTTCTCATCGTACTGGGGGAGACGAACGGACGTCGCCAGCACGGCACACGATTCGTTTCCGACGCGGATCGCATTTCCATCGTGCGCGATGCGCGGGGCGCCGACCTGGCACTGCGCATCCAGCATGGATCCGGTGAGACAGTGCTCACGATCTTGCCACCTACGGTGCCGGCCTCTCACACATGTTTCGCGTCGTCAGAGCATTTTGGCACGTGACGCTCCGTTGTTCGCTTCCGCCGTCAGGAGGCCGACGCGAAGCGCGAATCGCACATAGGCCGGACGTCCGGCGAGCCCAAGCTTTTCGTTGATGCGCTGCTTGTACGTGTCCACGGTCTTCGCGCTGATCTGCATCTTTTCGCCAATCATCGAGCCGCTGTGCCCCTCGGCTACGAGACGCAGCACGTCGCGCTCGCGGTCGCTCAGCAGCGCGAGGCGGCGCCTTTCCTCGTCGCCAGGCGTGTTTTGCTGCACGCGTCCTGCAAGTACTCGCACCGCCGTCGGCTGGACGTACATGTCCCCATGCGCGAGCGCACGGATCGCATCCACCAGCTCCCGCGCCGCGGCGTTCTTCACGAGATACCCCGATGCGCCGGCGTCCAGAGCGGCGAGCAGATACTCCTCCTCGGCGTGCATCGTAAGCACGAGCACCTTCGCGGGCGATCCGGCAGACACGATCTGCCGCGTGGCGGAGATGCCGTCGAGTTGCCCCATGGACAGATCCATCACGATCACGTCCGCTGGCTCTCGCGCCGCGGCGGCAATGGCCTCCAGCCCGTTCGACGCTTCGGCGACGACAGAGATATCGCGGGCCGTGCCGAGGATGGCCCGCAGCCCTGCGCGTACGACTGCGTGATCGTCAGCGAGAATGATGCGGATCACGTCGCCAACCATGCGTGCCTCCGAGCGAGATGCGCCGACAACAGATTGCGTGGCGATGTCCGCCACCGCGAACCACTGGGTGCGCACTCATGCTATCCGGCCGATCGCCGCGCGAGTGTCCGGTCGTTGTACGGATCATCTGTCGGGAGTTGTCCCTTCGGCCGATCTGGAATCGCTCGTTTCCGGCTGACCGTCAATCAAATCCTCTGACGTCGGGAATACTCCCGACTCAGCGCCGCGGAAACTCCCCGAAAAATTCCTGTTTTCTCCCGGCGGTGGCGAGTCCTCGTCGACCCTATTCTCTCTCTCAGGCGGCGATGAACGCCGGCCCGATTCTGGAGATGACACAAGATGCGCTCTCTCGTTGCGCAGCCGCTGCCGTGGACTGGCGGACGACGCGGCGCCATCATCCTCATGGGGACGGACGGCACCGAGCGTTCGGACGGCGCACTTCGCGTCGCCGCGGCTCGTGCGGAAGCCACTGGCGCAACGCTCGAGCTGATGACCGTCATTCAGGCAGAGCCCATTCTCGCCGCCGACAACATCTACTTCGGTGACGCGGAGACGCTCAGGCGCCGGACGACGCGTCGCAAGGAAGTCGAAGCGCAGATTGCCCGCGTCCTCGGTCGCGACGCGATCCTCTCCGTTACCGTGCTCGATGGCAACCCGGCGTACGCCATCTCCCGCGTCGCGATCGAGCGGCATGCATCGCTGATTGTCGTCGGGCTCGGCCGGCATCTCATCGCGCAACGGCTCTTCAGCGATGAGACCGCATTGCAGCTCGCGCGCATTGCGCGTGTTCCGGTTCTCGCGGTGCCGGGGGACGCCTGCACCGCGCCCCGACATGCGGTCGTTGCCATCGACTTCAGCGAGATCTCGACACGCGCCGCGCAGTCGGCCATCGAGGCCGTCTCTGACGACGGACGCGTGGAGCTCGTGCATGTGATGCCGCATGTTCATGAAGATGCATTTGCCGTGGAAGCGGAGGAGCCGTACGAACGATGGGCCGAAGAGCAGCTCGCCGCGGTTACCAAGCGGCTCGTGGTGCCCGAGGGAGTGGCGGTGACTCGCGTCGCACTGCGCGGACGACCGGCGTTCGCGCTGCTCGACTACGCCACGCACGTCGGCGCCGATCTCATAGCCACCGGAACCCACGGCCGCGGCTTCGTTGCGCGAACCCTTCTTGGCAGCGTCACCACCAAGTTGCTGCGCGGCGCCACCTGCACGCTGCTCACCGTCCCGCGCGATCCGTTGCCGGCGCGGGTTCCGTCCGAGACCGACATCTCCGCTGGCCAAGGGCTCGACGCGCCCCTTTCCTGGAGCCGGTTGCTCGCCGACTTCACGCGCCGGAATGCGGGCCGCCGAACGATTCTCGAAGTGGACGATCTCGAGATCGGAGCACAGGCGCAGGAGTACAACTACCCGCTCCTCGGTGCGTCGTACAGCGATCGTGATGGACGGCTGGACCTCATGCTCGGCGATCGCTTCGCCGGCGGACGGCATCTGTCGCGCAGCATGGGCAGTGTCGTCGCGGTCGACGTCCTCACCGATGGCGCCGGCCACGACGTCGCGCTGCGGGTGCAGCACGGAGCGAGTCAGACGCTCCTGACGTTCGCCGCATGAACGTCGCCAGACTGCTGGCGGCCATGCTCCTTCTCCGCGGACGGGCTGCTCAGTCGCGCGGTGTGGTGGCCATCGCCTCTTCGCTACCCTGACGCCGGTTATCGGTCCCGCAGCGAGACCAGCACGGGCGCCTCCGCCGACTTGCGCAGACGTGACAGCGCCCGCTCCTTGATCTGCCGGACGCGCTCGCGCGTGATGCCGAGGCGGGCGCCGATGCCTTCGAGCGTCAGTGGCTCGTTATCCCCGAAGCCGAAGTAGAGACGCAGCACTTGCTCGTCGCGAACTCTCAGGCGGCCCATCGCCTGCTCGACCGACGCGATGAGCGTGTCCTCGGCGAGCTCCTCTTCCTGCTCCGAGTTGAGCTCGGCCGGTAGATAGTCCAGCAACTTTCTCGTGTCGCCGGAGGCCAGCGGCGCATCGAGTGAAAGTGAGTCACGCGAGATGCGCATCGACGTCTCGACCTCATCCTCACTGATGTTCATCTCGGCGGCGATCTCATGCTGCGTGGGATCGCGACCGAGCTCCTGCCGCATGGCATTGGTGCGCCGCCGGATTCGATGGGAGGCACCGGCACGACCGAGCGGCACACGCACCGCACGTCCATGATAGGCGAGTGCCTGGAAGATGGCGCGCCGAATCCACCAGACGGCGTAGGAAATGAACTTGACGCCCTTGGTCCCGTCGAACTTCTCCGCGGCGCGAACGAGGCCCAGGTTGCCCTCGTTGATCAGGTCGGAGAGCGCGACTCCCTGATTCTGGAACTTCTTTGCGACCGACACGACGAAGCGAAGATTCGCGCAGACCAGGCGCTCCATCGCGTTCCTGTCTCCGGCACGCGCACGCTCCGAGAGCTCGAGCTCCTCGGCGTGGCTGAGCAGAGGGTACGCGCCGATGTCGCACAGATAGCAGCTGAGTAGATCGCTGGTGTGCGAGCCTTTCGGCGGGCGAGCGGCTGAGAAACGCATGACGCACCTCGTGACATGTTGCGGACGTACTCGCATCGTGACACGTGATGTTAGTCAGTCCCGAAGAGGCTAGCCGTCAGAGGGTGCCCGCGATCTTTGTGGGGATGTTCCCCACGAGCGGCTGAACGCCCCCGATTCCGTTCACCGCTCGTGAGATGGGTCCGCGATCAGGTGCGGCTGCTCGCGGTTGGGGGGCGATAGAGTAGCACCGGCAATCCACTCGCGCGCAGGACCTTGTCGGCCATGCTGCCGACCGCGAGGCGCGACGCCCCGCGGCCATGCGTGGACATCGCGACCAGGTCCGCTCCGTGCGCGCGCGAGAAATCGAGCAGAGCCTGAGCCACGCGATCGGCCACGACCACGTGCTGTTCGACGTCGGCGCATCCCCGCTCCGCGAGCATGCGCGCAACCTCCGCCAACTGGTGCCTTGCCTCATCGACGACACTCGCCGTTGCCGCGTCATCCGGCATAAGCGAGGGATAGATGAATGCAGTCGGCGAGTCAGACGTGATGAACGGTACCGGCCGAACGACGCGCAGCAGCATGATCGGCGCACTGCTACAGCGCGCGAGCGCTGAGGCCGCTTCGAGAACACCAAGCGCCTCCGCCGAGCCGTCCAGGAGCAGTAGCATCTTGTGGAACAGCTCGCGCGGAGTCAGCCGCGGCGATGGTTCCTTCACCGGGCGCAGCAGGAGAACGGGAATCGCCGAATGGCGGATGACACCGTCGGCGACGCTCCCCAGCCACGCGCGGCTGAGCCCTGTCCGGCCGTGCGACGTCATGACGATGAGGTCGGCATCGACCTCGCGCGCACGCGTGCTGATGCTCCCGACCACGTCACCGCGAAGGACGGCGTGTGTGGTGGACACGGAAGCCCCACTCGCGAGCTCATTGGCGATATCGCGCACGTAGTGTTCCTCGTCCTGCAACTGGCTCGCGGTCCATGTGGGCTCATCGCCACTGTTGGAGAACTGCTCCACCTCGTGCACCAGCACCACGTCGACTCCGGCGTGACACGCGCGTGCGATGCTGCTCGCGTGACCTACCGCCTGCTCGGCGAGAGAAGAGCGATCGAGTGGAACTAGCAGCTTCGTGAACATGGATCCCTCCGGATCATGAAAGTCGAGAAGAGCGCCGCCCCGAGCATGATCGCCGTCGCGACGCCAAGCAGCCTTACCGGATCGAGGCGCAGTCGCACGCCGAGGACGAGCGCCAGCAGCACGATGAACACTGCCTGCGACAGCGCACGGTGCGGAATCGGACAATGGGGGCATACGACGAAGTTCACGGGAACGGGAGGGGTGCGCGCTTACGCCACCGGATCGGGCGGTGATCACGCTCGTGCACTCCCGGCTCTTGGTAGGTGGGCGTCATGCATCGATCGCGCCCAGTTACGTGCGCTGGCCGCATTTCCCCGACAACACTCGCGCCGACGCGTGACGGGAGATCGCCCAACGGACTCGCCGAGATTCCCGACTGACAAGGACTGCCCTCGAGTGCAGACTGACAGTCATACTCACATTGGAGCAATCGATGTCGGCACCCCCCATCGTCCAGGAGCCGCGCGGCACCAGCGGTCGCCTCGACGTCATCTACGAGAGGCGTGCGGTCCGCGCCTACAAGCCCGACGCCATTGACGAACGGCGCCTTCGTGCGCTGCTCGATGCGGCGGTCCACGCGCCCACGGCCATGCATCAGGAGCCGTGGCAGTTCATTGTCGTGCAGAACCGCGCGCTCCTCAAGCGCGTCTCCGATCAGGCAAAGGAGATTGCCAGAGCGGCCGCGGGGCACCTCGGCAACCTGCTCAAACCGCCCGGTGCGGCTGGCGATGGCATCAGTTCGCCGCTCGCCGACCCGGAGTTCAACATCTTCTATGACGCGGGCACGCTCGTCGTCATCTGCGCGCGCCCGACGAATGAGTTTGTCGCCGCCGACTGCTGGCTTGCGGCGGAGAACCTGATGCTTGCGGCCAAGGCGGACGGGCTGGGCACATGCTGCATTGGATTTGCGGTGCAAGCCCTCAATACTTCCGAAGCGAAGTCAGAGCTCGGAATTCCGGCAGACGTTCACGCGTTCGCGCCGATCATTGTCGGCGTGCCGCGCGCCGAGACACTCCCGGCTCCCCGCAAGTCACCGGTCGTGCTCAACTGGGTTCGCTGATTCGCGCGGTGGGCAATTGTAAATGGCCGGCGCGCCGAACGCCGGACTCGCGGAACGTTGGCGACGTTGCGGAGAGGCTCCTTGATCAGCCGGCCGATCCGGGACACCGCGTGCGGGAATCGCCGCGACGTCCGCGCAGTCCTGTCCACCACCCGCGACCACGACGATACGCACGCGCGCGTCCACGGCGACGGCACCATCCGGGAAGGCCAGCAGCGGATTCACGTCCAGCTCGAGAATCGCGGGAAAGTCCACGGCGAGCTGGCCCACGCGGCGCAGCACCGTGGCGAGCGCTTGACGATCCGCCGGCGCCTCGCCGCGGATTCCGTCGAGGATGCTCGCGCCACGAATCCCGCCGAGCATCTCCATCGCCTGCTCCTCGTCGATCGGCGGGATGCGAAACACGACGTCGCCTAGCGCCTCGACAAGGATTCCACCGAGCCCGAACATCAGCAGCGGACCGAACTCCGGATCGCGCGTCATGCCGGCGATCGTCTCGCGGCCGTGCGGCACCATGCGCTGCACGAGCACGCCGGTGAGCCGCGCGTTCGGCTGCGCGGCGCGCACGCGCGCGAGAATCTGACGATACGCGGCCTTCGCCTCACCCTCCCCGGTGATCCCCACACGCACACCGCCGACGTCGGTCTTGTGCGTGATGTCCGGCGAAACAATCTTGAGCGCGACGGGCCCGCCGATGTCTCGCACCGCGGCAACGAGCGATGCCTCGTCGGACGCGAGCACTGCTTCCGCCACCGGAATCCGATAGGCACGCAGCAACTGCAGCGCCTCGATCTCGGTGAGCTTCTCGCGCCCCTCCTTCTGCGCCCGCTCGATGATCCCGGCGGCTGCGGCACCGTCCACGTCCAGTGGCACCGGGTTGCTGCGCGGACGCTGCATCCATTCACGCTGCTTGTTCAGCGCATTCAGCGCGCGCGCCGCTGATTCCGGAAAAATGTAGGCGGGAATCCCGGCCGCATGCAGCTCAGCTCGCCCGTACGGAAGTCCTTTGCGTCCCATGAGCACGGCGAGCACCGTCTTCGACGGGCACTCTTCACTGGCGGTGCTGATCGCTGTCGCGATGTCTTCCTGCCGGACCGCGAAGGGCGGCACGAAGATGGGCACCACCGCATCGATGTTCGGATCGGCGAGCACGGCCCGCATCGCCGCCGCGTACCCGCTCGGCGTGGCGGACGCAATCATGTCGAGCGGATTCCCTATGGACGCCTCGGCCGGGAACAGAGGAGCGAGCGCGGCGATCGTGTCCGGCGCGAGCTCAGCGAGGTCGAGCCCGCACGTCTCCATCGCGTCGGCGGCGAGGATGCCCGGTCCGCCGGCGTTGGTGATCACGGCCGTTCGCCGCGACTTCGGTATCGCGCGCGCCTCGAACGCCATCGCCATGTCGAACAGCTCCTCGATCGACCCGGCGCGCAGCACCCCCGCCTGTGTGAGCAGCGCGTCTACGGCGTGGTCGCTCGCCGCGAGCGCGCCGGTGTGCGACGACGCGGCGCGCGCACCAGCACGCGACCGGCCCGACTTCACGACGATGATCGGTTTGGTCTTCGTCACGCGCGATACGATCTCGAGGAACCGCGTCGGGTTCCCGAAGCTCTCGACGTACATGAGAATGACACGCACCAATGGATCATTCTCCCACGCGACGAGCAGATCGTTGCCGCTCACGTCCGGCTTGTTGCCCACGGACACGAACTGCGAGATGCCGATGCCGTACTCGCGCGCATGGTCGAGCACGCTCACTCCGAGCGCACCCGACTGCGACACGAACGCCGAGTGGCCGAACGGCGGCATGCCCAGCGCAAAGGTCGCGTTCATCGAGACCGCCGGGTCGGCGTTCATCACACCCATGCAATTGGGGCCCACCATGCGCATGCGATAGCGGCGCACGATGTCCATGAGCTCACGCTCTAGTGCCGCTCCCTCCGCACCGATCTCCTTGAAGCCCGCGGAGATCACGACGAGGGCCTTCACCCCCGCCTTGCCACAATCTTCCGCAACGCCGATCACGCGATCCTTCGGCACGACCACGACCGCCATGTCGAGCGCATCGGGGACATCGGACACCGACGCGTACGCTCGGACCGAGCAGACCGCGTGCGCGTGGGGATTCACCGGGTACACCGCGCCGGTGAATCCCTGCGCGAGCAGATTGGCCAGGATCTGGTGACCAATCGAGCCGGGCGCGCGCGACGCTCCGACGACGGCGATCGTCCTCGGAGCGAGAATGCATGCGAGATCCCGCGCTTCAGTCATGATATCCTTTCGGTGGTGTCAGCGAAGCGGCAGAAAGATGCGCGTCACCAACTCCGGCTCCGGCGTCGTCGCCGGATCCCCCACGTACTCTTCCCACATCGGGCGGTAGCGCGCCCAATCGGCTTGCGTCCTGATCGCCCCCTTTCCGCGCAGCCATGCCTCGATCTGCGTGTAGGTGTCGCGGAGCGTCTGGTACGAGCCGCGATGTATGATGCGCAATGCCTGCTGCTCGGGTATCGACGCGACCTTCACGCCTTCCTGCTCCAGGACCTCCGTGGGCGCGTTCAGAATGGGAATCGCCGCCGTGAAACGCGTGCCGGAGCCGTCCCACGATTGATAGATCGCGCGCGGCGAGCCAGCAGCCACCAGATTGTGGCCCTGTATCACGTTCATCAGCGTCGAGAAGGCCTTCCCCATGGCAGCGGTGATCGCGCCAGGCCCAGGACCGGCGGACACCTCGAGCTCGAGTACGAGCGCGGGTGGCAGCGTCATTTCACGCACGTCGAGTGCAGTACTGGTCGTCGCAGATGTCGTCGTCGCAGATGTCGTCGTCATGGCATGCCTCCATCTTCAAAGTGTGCGCGCGGACCGATAGCCCGATGTATGGCGCATCAGGCCCCACCCCGCTATTGCGGCGAGCATCGCGTACATCGCGAGTCCATACACACAGGCGGGATAGCCGAAGATCGTGCCGGCCGCGCCCGGTGACGGACAGCTCGCCGCCGTTCCGAATACCTCGCGATACGTCAGCGTCCCCGAAAATGTCATGCCGCAGAGGCTGATGAAGAGAATGGCCCACAGGATCCCGCGAAGCCACTGTAGCTCAGTGTGCTGTTCTGACATCGGCGCCTCCAGTGAAGAGCGTGTGTCCACCGCTTCAAGATTAGTGCATCTACAGCCGTCGTCTGTCCGTATTTGCTCGCGTCGGGCGTCAGGCGTTCTCCCCTTTCTGCCGTTCGCGCCCTCTCTGGGGCTGCGGCCGCTGCCGGGGGCATTCCTCGCCTATCTGGTCGGCGTGACTGTCGCCTATCTCGCGCTCGTGGAAGCCGTGAAGAGACGTACGCTGACACGCATCCTGGGTTGACCCGCAGGATCAGTCGGCGCGCCCGTCATCGTAGAACGCAGTGACGAACCAGGGAAAGAGCTCCGCGTACACCAGCGCCTCTATGCGCGCCCCATCGCGAGCTGCATTGAGAGACGGCGCCCATCCGCCTCCACCATGGCCGTTGAGCAGCGTCTTGAGTGCGATCACGGCACGCTCGGGCGGAAGCCCCTGCCTGCGCTCCGTGACGGCGAACTCTCTGGCGGCCGCATGAAGTGCGATCATCGCCTCACTGGAAGGATCGTGGATCGCGGCCTCGAACGCGCGTAACAGGCGCTGCCAGACGTCCGCGTCAGAGGAGGGAAACAACTCCCTGCCCAGTCCTTCGCCCACTCTCACCTCGGAGCTCACGTACATGCTCACGTCCCGTGTAGGAACCGCTACATCGCCCCGCCCGCGAATCCTCACGCCGCCGTGACACAGCGGCGCCACCATTCACGGTGCAGTCACAGCTATTCGCCGTCTGTCAGGCATTCACGGACGGCGGCTTCCTCCGCTCCGCTGGCATGCGCGCTGATACCTGCGACAGGCCGCGGCGGCGCAACCGGCAGTCGCAGCGTTCGCGCGAGCGCCGCGTCATGGCCGTACAGATCGGGATAGAAGAACGGAACCCCCGCGTCGTCGCTGGCCACCGTCGCGTAGAGGATGTAGACGGGCAGCGGGCGGTCGAGTGTCACGCGCAGCAGCTGTTCCCCCTCGCCCATCGATGCCGCGATGCGCGTGCTGTCCCACCCGCTCTGTCCCTTCAGCACGAACTCGGCGAGCCGCGCGGGAGCGCTGGTGCGGATGCAACCGTGGCTGAAGTCGCGGCGCGTGAGCGCGAACAGCGATTGCGCCGGCGTGCCGTGGAGGTAGACGTTGAACTCGTTCGGAAACACGAACTTCACCGGGCCGAGCGCGTTGCGCGGACCTGGGCGCTGCCGGAGTCGCAGCGTGCCCGCCGTCACCCGATCGAGGTTGGCGACGGTCATGGGATAGACTGTCGCGCCCTCGTCGCCCCCGCGCACGATCTCCAGTCCCTCACGCTCAGCGTAGCCCGGGTCGCGGCGGAGGCGCGGAATCTCTTCACGTCGCGCGATGGATGGAGGCACGTCCCAGTACGGGTGAAAGATGACGTATCGTATCGTGCCGGTGAACACCGGGGTATGACGGCGGCCGTACGCGCTGCCGACGATGACGTCCATCCGCTCCACCGGCCGCTCGCCCGACGTCTCCCGGTTGAACGCATACAGCCGGAACGCGGGAATGTTCACGACGATGAGCCGCGACGTCGTGATGTCAGGCAACCAACGCCAACGCTCCATCGCCAGCTCGATCTGCGTCACGCGGTGCGAGAGCGGCATCCGCAGCGCTTGCAGCGTTGCCGAACCGATCACGCCATCCTGCGCCAACCCATGACGACGCTGGAACTTCTTCAGCCCATCCACCACCGCGCCGCCGAACGTGTCCGACACTGCGCGCACCGGTCGCACCGCGGTTGCGGGGAGATCGCCCAGCGCCACAAGGAGCCGCTGGAGCACCGCCGTGCCGGCCCACGGCTGCCCCGGCTGTATGCTTCCACGCGTGGCGGGCAGGTCGGAGAGCGTGGAGTCGGGCGCGAGCGCGCGGTAGACGGCGAGCAAATGTACGAGTGCACGATACCGCGCATAGCGTGGCTCGAGCGCATCGATCGAAGCGTGTACGTCGCGCGAGCGGCTCAACGACGAGACGAGCGGAGCAAGGTCGTGCCGCAGATGAGGAACCTGGAGCGCAAAGCCAAGCGAACGCGGATCGGCGCGTCCGCGATGCGCGTGGTCCATGAACCGCATCGCCGAGAGCGACATCGCTGCGTCGAAACGCAGGACACCCTCCTCGGTCAGTGAGTCTCCGAAGCCCATCCCGCCCGTCGCGACCCGCTGTGCGAGAAACTCAACGTCGTAGTCCGAAGCGCGAAGCCCGCGTGCCTCTGCGGCAGCGAGCTCACCGAGTAGCGCTTCGGCCTGTTGCGTGAGCCGCGAGCCGCTCAGCCAGAGCAGCTGCGCACCGCTGTCACCATACAGCCGCAGCAGCGCCGGCCGATAGCGCGCCAGGTCACCGTGCTGCGCGCCGGCAATGTCGCCCGCAACGATCGCGCGGCGCAGCGCCAGCACAGCCGCATGCGCCGTCGGCGCCTGGGCGGCTGATCGTGCGGACACGGCCAGCAGAAGCACCGTGCCGACGAGCGTGATGGCGGCCATGCGCCTCTGCGCCGCCTGTCTCTTCAGGACGATCGCCACGAGGGATTGCCTCCGTCGCGCGGCACGTTCACTTCCCGCCTCGCCACGGCGCGCGCGACATCCGATGTCGAGAGAATCCCCGCGAGATGCCCCCGCTCGAGGACCAGCAGGCGATGCACACCCGCCTTCCACATGTACTGCGCCGCCTCGGTCACCAGCGCATGCGGCGGCAGCGAGCAGATCTCGCACGTCATCACCTCACTGACGGTATGCTCGCCGAAGAGGTCCGCCGGCAGCGTGTCGTCCATCACGAACGGCTCGGCATCGTCCGTCTCGCTCGCGAGCGGCCAATCCGTGAAGACGAGAGACGCAGCTTCATCGTCGTACTCCGCCGGCATCCGCTCTCCACTCTCGACAGCGGGACGATCATCGCTCGGCGATCGCACACCATCATTCGATGCCACGAACTCGAGCAAGTCGGTCGCGGACACCACTCCGACGATGCTGTGCCCCGCGAGGACCGGCGCGCCACTGATGTGATGGCGAGCGAAGAGATCGGCGGCTTCTCGAAGAGTCGTCTCCGGCGTCACGGTGAGTACGTCGTGCGTCATCACATCGCGGATCTGTAGCATACGCCCTCCTTCTGGCTCTCGTCCGGAGCGACCTGTCCTTGTGTCTCCTGACGGTACCTGTGTGTCGCGCGTCGCGCAGTCCGTGAACCGCGCTACACCGCGTCGGGAATAGTTCGCGACGTGCCCAATCAACTCCGCGGCGCTCCACCATTCGCATCGGTCGTCCCGTACTCTGCCTCATAGAGCGAGTACAGTTCGAAACAGTACGTCAGCGCCAGGGGGCCGAGCAGCAGACCGAAAATCCCCAGCAGCTTCACTCCGGCGAACGCACCGAGCAGCGATGTCATCGGGTGCATTCCCGACACGCGGCGGTAGATGATGGGCAGGATGAGGTTGTCCACGTTCGAGGAGATGACGAAGCCGATGATCCCGAGCGTGATCGCCGGCCCCATGCGCCCGTCCAGGAACAGCACGGCCACTCCTGGTACCCAGATGAGAGCGCTGCCGAAGATCGGCAGGATGGAGACCACCCCCGTCACGACTCCCCAGAAGAATGGGTTCGGCAGTCCGACGAGCAGGAATCCGAGCCCCACCGTGAGTCCCTGACTCAGCGCGGTGGCAACGATGCTCAGCAGAGCGGCGCGCGTGATCGATGTGAAGCGCTCCGCCAGGCGATCCGCGCCGGACGACGAGAAGGGAATGAGCCGCCGTGCACGGCGCCACAGCGCGGGGCCCGCCGGTAGCAGGTAATAGAAGCCCAACAGGCCAATCAGCAGATTCAGCACGACACGCGTCACACCGCCTGCCGCGGCGATCGCCCGACTCGAACCCCACGCAACGAGGGTTTTCCCCGCCTCGGTGATTTGCACCCCGACGTCCACCGGCCCGACATGAAGCGCCGCGAGCCGTGCGAACGCGGTGCTCTCCAGTGTGCGTTGCAGCGCGATGGGTGCTTGCTGGATCGCCGCGGCCAGCAGCAACAGCGCCGGCGCGGCCAGGAGGAGGAACGAGCCGATCGTCAACAGCAGAGCCGAGGTGCGTTCACCCACCTTCGGCGCCAGGACGCGATGGGCCGGCGTCGCGATCACGCACAGCACGGCGGCGCCAAGCAGCCCGGAGAGAAAGGGCAAACACGCCCACGCGACTCCCAGCGCCAGCGCCGCCAGCGCGATGCGGGCGCGTCCCGCCCCGTCGTGAGGTGGCAGGGATGGCTGCTCTCCAACGATGACGGAAGAGGTCGAAGGGGCTTGCGTGCTGATCAACTTTGCGTCCGTCGAAAAAGAAGACAAGGAAACGGTGGCCTTGCGACTGCGCGAGGGCTGTCAGGCAAATAGCGACGCCACCGTCTGGCGCGTCGCGGTGACGGCGTCCATCTTCGAGACGAACGCGTCAGTGAGCGGCAGCAGCAGGACGGATGAGGCGTACCGCGCCCCGCGAAGCTGGCGCAGAAAGGTGGCCACCCCGCTGGGATATTGCAGCGTGGGGACGTAGACGTTCAGATACATTCTGTCGATGCCTTCCAGTTACGCGCCGTCTGAGCAACGATGAAGATCCTCGTCACTGGTGCCACCGGGTACGTCGGCGGACGCCTCGTTCCGCGCCTCCTCACCATCGGGCATCAGATCGTCTGCCTCGCACGGGATCCTTCGCACATTTCCGGACGGGGCTGGGAGCGGGTCGACGTCCGCCGAGGAGACGCACTCGATGCAGGAAGCCTCCTCCCGGCGATGGAGGGGGTGGACGTCGCGTACTACCTCATCCACTCGATGACGCAGGGCGAGGGGAAATTCGAGGACCGCGATCGCATGGCCGCCGAGCATTTCGGCATGGCCGCGAGCGCGGCCGGTGTGCATCGAATCATTTACCTCGGCGGGCTTGGCAAGGCCGACGAAGCGCTCTCTCCCCATCTCGCGTCCCGGCATGAAGTCGGCCGCATCTTGCGTTCGTCCGGCGTGCCGGTCACGGAGTTCCGCGCCGCGGTGATTGTGGGCTCGGGGAGCATCTCGTTCGAGATCATTCGGTACCTCATCGAGGGGCTCCCCATGATGTTCACGCCGCGATGGATGGAGACGCGCTGCCAGCCGATCGCGATCGCGAACGTGCTCGACTATCTGACGCTCGCGCTGCAGGAGCCGGGTTCGGTGGGGCGCACGCTGGAGATCGGCGGTCCAGACGTGCTGTCGTACCGCGAAATGATGCTGGGCTACGCCTCAGCGCGAAAACTCCGGCGACTTCTGGTGCCGCTCCCGGTGCTGACGCCGCGACTGTCGTCGCTGTTCCTCCATATGATCACCCCGATCCCTGCGCCGATTTCACGCGCGCTCATCGAAGGCATGCGCAATGAAGTCGTGGTGCACGATCACTCGGCGGAAGAGTTGTTCGCGGTGGCACTCATCCCGTACCACGAGGCGGTTCGGCGCGCGCTGCAGCGCATTCAATCGGGCGGCGTCGAGACCTACTGGACCGGTGCGCGGACTGGACTCCAGCCGGGCGTCACACTCAAGGTGACCGAAGGCATGATTCTCGACGAACGCCGCGTCGAATCGGCAGCCAGCGCCGCCGAGCTGTTCGCGACGTTCTCCGGGATCGGCGGTGAACGCGGCTGGTTCTACGGCGAATGGGGATGGAAGCTGCGCGGGGCGATGGATCGGCTCGTGGGAGGCGTCGGATTGCGACGTGGACGACGCAACCCCGACGAGTTGCGTCCGGGTGATGCGCTCGACTTCTGGCGAGTGGAGGCAGTGGACCCTGGACGCCTCGTCCGGCTGCGCGCCGAAATGAAAGTCCCCGGCCGTGCGTGGCTGCAATTCGAAGCCTCGAATATGCCCGGCGGCGGCGCGCTACTCGTGCAGACGGCGTTCTTCGAACCGTACGGCTTCCTCGGCCTGGTCTATTGGTATCTGCTCCATCCCATCCACGAGCTGTTCTTCTCCGGGATGTCGCGCGCAATCGCGCGCCGCGCGGAACGAGCGGGCACGAAACCGCAACGTTCGTAGATCGCTCCCGCGCTTCCTCGGCCCCGGAAACGGGGTCGCCAGGACACTCCCCCTTGTGGGGGAAATGACTACATTGGTTGAGGCAGCCTCCTGACGGTACGTCCAGCTTTTTGGGCGTAGGATCCTGAGCAGCACGGCGAGCCATCGACTCGCGCGGCGCCAGTCCGGCGGCCAGTGGGCGCGCCTCTCAGCCAATCGTACCCAGACGCACCCGACGGACTAGAATGAATGCAGAGTCATCCCTCGCGATAGACGCCCAGGGAATTGCGCGTCGGTTCGGCGCCCGCTGGTATCTGCGTGGAGTGTCACTGCAGGTCCGGCCCGGCGAGGTCGTCGGGTTGGCGGGTGCCAATGGGAGCGGCAAGACCACGTTTCTGCGTGTCCTTGCAACCCTGCTCAAGCCAAACGCCGGCGCGGCTTGGGTTTACGGACACGACGTCACGCGGGCTGCGGATGATGTGCGCCGGCACGTGGGTTTCCTCGCGCACACAGCCGGGCTGTACGAAGACCTGACGGCGCTCGAGAATCTGCGGTTTGCCGCGGAGATGTTGGGCCGATCGCCCGACGGTCTTGAGGCGTCGCTCGATCGGGTCGGCCTCGCCCACGTCGCAGCCAATCGGGTGCGCGGCTTTTCCGCCGGCATGCAGCGCCGATTGGCGCTCGCGCGCTTGATGCTCGTGCGCCCGCGGTTGCTCCTCCTCGACGAACCCTACGCCAACCTCGACGCGGCCGGCATCGACATCATGAATGCAGTCATTGCGGAGGTGCGGAACGCCGGCGGCGCGGCGCTCCTCGTCCTTCACGAACTCGCTCCGGCGGCGGGCATGCTCGATCGCGTGCTGACGCTCGTCGATGGCCGCATCGCCGCCGAGGAACATGGACCGGCCGCGAACGCCCCGCCAGCAGCGAGTACGCTGGCGCTGGCCTCGCCCGCTGGCGCACGCTGATGGCCTGGCGAGAGGACTTGCGCCGCGTCCGTGTGATCGCGTGGAAGGACATCACCACGGAGCGTCGCTCGAAAGCCGGCTTCAACAGCGTCGTGGCGCTGGCGGTAACGATACTCGTGCTCTTTGGCTTTGCGCTTGGACCAGAGGCCCAAGCGTTGCGCGACGCCGCAGCCGGGGCGATGTGGCTCGCCGCCCTCTTTGCCGGAGTCCTTGCGTTCAATCGTTCATTTCAGGTCGAGCTCGAAAGCGGCGCCATCGAGCCTCTGTTGCTGTATCCCGGCTCGCGCTGGACAATCCTCGCCGGTAAGCTCCTGGCGAATGCGCTGTTCGTGGGGCTCATGCTCGCCATCGTCGTCATCGTGGGTGTGACGCTCTTTCAGGTG
>Ga0208587_1000134_pt1 | contig 38432 bp, 35 predicted proteins | sample NGESurdeep092012_7_FD_184472 | JGI IMG/M metagenome (GOLD analysis project Ga0208587, IMG submission 184472) | Arctic peat soil microbial communities from Barrow, Alaska - NGEE Surface sample 210 deep-092012 (SPAdes) | ecosystem: Environmental > Terrestrial > Soil > Wetlands > Peat ...
CGAGCTTCATCGCCGTCGCCAAGGACGACGTGCCCGCCGAGCACTGGTTCCATCTCGGCCGTTCACTCACGACGACCGATTCCGGCACGGCGCTCGTCTCCTGGAACGGAAGCATGTTCGAGTACCTCATGCCGGTGCTCGTCATGCCGTCGCGGCCTTTTTCGCTGCTCGATCAGACGCATCAGGCCGTGGTGCGACGACAGATCGCGTACGGCCGCGCGCGAGGAGTGCCGTGGGGCATTTCTGAGTCGGCGTACAACGTGCGCGACCGGCACGACACGTATCAGTACCGTGCGTTCGGCGTCCCCGATCTCGCGCTCAAGCGCGGACTCGGCAGCGATCTCGTCGTCGCTCCGTATGCGAGCGCGCTCGCGCTCGCCGTCTCGCCGCACGAGGCGCTGCGCAATCTCGCGGCGCTCGAGCGCAGCGGCGCGTACGGGCCGTACGGGTTCTTCGACTCGCTCGACTATACGCGACCCGAGGCTTTCACCGGCCCCGCCATCGTCCGCACGTGGATGGCGCACCACATCGGCATGACGATCCTCGCGCTGCACAACGCGCTCGACCTCGAGCGCGGGCAGGGGGTATGGCAGCGCCGGTTCCTGCGCGATCCCGCCGTGCGCGCGACCGCACTCCTGCTCGACGAGCGGGTGCCGCGCCGTTACACCACGCAACCCGCGCAGTCCGATACGGCCACGGGTCCGCTCGAGCGCGCGCCACGCGCGCGCTCGGTGACGCGCGAGTTCGACACGCCGAACACGCCGGAGCCGCGCGTCGGATTGCTCGGTGGCCAATCGTACTGCGTGCTGCTCACGAACGCGGGGAGCGGCTACAGTCGCAGCGGGGAGATGGACGTGTTCCGCTGGCGCGCCGACAGCACTCGCGACGCGACCGGGCACTGGATCTATATCCGCGACGTCCAGTCCGGCGCGCTGTGGTCCGCGGCGCACCAGCCCGTGCGTGCGGCGCCGTCGGACTATCGCGTCTCATTCGCCGCCGATCGCGTCGTCTTCACGCGAACCGATCACGGGATCGACACGCGTACCGAGATCGTCGTGGTACCGCGGGAGCGCACGGAGATTCGCCGCGTCACGCTCACCAATCGGTCGCGCAGCGATCATGAGATCGAGCTCACGAGCTACGGCGAGGTGGTGTTGACCTCCGCCGACGCCGACCGGGCGCATCCCGCCTTTCAGAATCTCTTCGTCGAAACGGAGTGGTTGCCGGAGCAGTGCGCCGTGCTCGCGAGCCGGCGTCCGCGGTCGACGGGTGAAAACCGGCCCTGGTGCGCACACGTCGTCGCGACGGGACCCGAATCCATCGCGAAAGTATCGTGCGAGACCGACCGCGCTTCGTTCATCGGCCGCGGCCGCACGGTGCAATCGCCGGTCGCGCTCGACACGGCCGGAGCGCTCTCGAACTCCGCTGGCGCCGTGCTCGATCCCATCGCCGCGCTTCGCGTCCGCGTCCGGCTCGAGCCGGGCCGGTCGGCCACTATAGCATTTACTACCATAGCGGCCGACAGCCGCGACGACGCCCTCGTCGCCGCCGACCGGCATCGCGATCTCGGCGCGGCGGAACGGGCACTCGCCCTCTCGTGGACTGTCGCACAGATTGAACTCCGCGATCTCGACGTCTCTGCCGACGCGGCCGCGCTGTATCAGGAGCTCGCCGGCGCGCTGATCTATCCCCGCGAGGCGCTTCGCGCGCCGCAGCATGAGCGCGCGGCGAACCGGCGCGCGCAGTCGGCGCTCTGGACGCATGGCATCTCCGGCGACTGGCCAATCGTGCTCGCGACGATCCGCGCCGAGGTGGGTCTGCCGAGCGTGCGCCAACTGCTGGTGGCCCACAACTACTGGCGTACGAAGGGCGTGAAGGCCGATTTGATCATCCTGAACGCGAAGGAGCCGTCGTACATCCAGGAGCTTCAGGACCAGATCACGGCGATGGTCGTGTCCTCGAGCGAGGGCGGCATGCTGGAGGTAGCTGGCGGCGTCTACATTCGTCGCAGCGACGTGCTCCCGGCGGAGGACGTTGCGCTCCTTCGGGCGATGGCGAGCATCTACGTCGTGTGTGATGGCGTTGGACTCGGCGAGATCGTCGCGGCCACCGTGCGCGCTGCGGATGAATCGGCGCCCGCGGTCGTCCTGCCGGTCTTGCGCGTGCAGGATGCCATCGTGCTGCCGCGGCTGCTGGAGGGCAACGGCTTCGGCTCGCTCACCGATTCGCAGGACTACCGCATCGAGGTCGATGGCAGTCACGTGCCGCCTGGTCCCTGGGCGAATGTGATCGCGAACCGCAACGCCGGCTTCTGTGTCACTGAGCGGGGCGGCGGGTTCGCCTGGGTCGAGAACAGCTACTTCTTCCGGCTCACTCCCTGGTACAACGACCCGGTGAGTGACCCGGCCGGTGAAGTGATCTACCTGCAGGACGCCGAGACGGGCCACGTCTGGAGTCCGACGCCGGGCCCGTGGCCGGCGAAGAACGACGCCGCCGGTCCGGCACCGTACCGTGTCGTCCATGCGCCAGGCGTCACGACGTTCGAACATGGACGAGCCGGGATCGCGACAGAGCTCTCGCTTAGCGTTCCGCGCGAAGATCCGGTGAAAATCTCGCGTCTGCGTCTCCGCAATGAAGGCGCGACGCCGCGTCGGATCATCGTGACGAGCTACGTCGAGTGGGTACTCGGTGCCGCTCGCGAGCAGACGTGCAATCAGGTGCATACGCGCCGCGACGAGAAGACGGGCGCCATTTTCGCGCAGAACTTCTTCGGCGAGGATTTCGCGTCGCAGGTTGCCTTCTCCTGGATCAGCGAGCAGGTCACCAGCGCGACCGGAGATCGCACCGCGTTCATCGGGCGCAACGGAGACCTCGCTGCGCCGGCCGCTCTCTCGTTCGACGAGCTCTCCGGGCACACCGGCGCCGGGGTCGATCCCTGCGCGGCACTGCGGTGCGCCATCAGCCTGCAACCGGGCGAGACGCGCGACGTCGTCCTCCTGCTGGGTGCCGCGCGTGGTGAGGAGACAGCCAGAGACATCATCGCCCGCTGCGGTGCGCCGGAGCATGCCCACACCGAATCGCAGGCGGCCATCGACGCATGGACGGCGCGCCTCGGCACCATTCGCGTCGACACGCCGTCGGACGAGTTCGACGCGCTGGTGAACCGCTGGTCGCTCTACCAGGCGCTCGCCTGCCGCATGTGGGCGCGTTCCGCCATCTATCAGTCGAGCGGCGCGTACGGATTCCGCGATCAGCTCCAGGACGGCATGGCGTTCGTGTACGCCGAGCCGGCGGTGACCCGCGCACATCTGCTGCGCGCCGCGGGGCGACAGTTCAAGGAAGGCGACGTGCAGCACTGGTGGCACGAGCCGAGCGGGCTCGGCGTCCGCACGAGATTCTCCGACGATCTCGCCTGGCTGCCATTCGTGACCGATCACTACGTGAAGGTCAGCGGCGACACGAAGGTGTGGGACGAGATCGCGCCCTATCTCGAGATGCGTCAGCTCGAGCCGCACGAGAACGAGGTCTACGACCGTCCCAACGTAAGTGAGACGATGGGAACGCTGTACGAACACTGCGTTCGCGCGCTCGACCGCGCGTGTACGCTCGGCGAGCACGGCCTGCCGCTCATGGGCTCGGGCGACTGGAACGATGGCATGAGTCGCGTGGGCATCGGCGGCAAGGGGGAAAGCGTCTGGCTCGCCTGGTTCCTCGTCGCGACGCTGCGCCGGTTCGCGCGCCACGCCGAGCTGCGCAACGATGGCGCCGTGGTCGACCGATGCCGTCATCGCGCCGACGAGTACGCCGCGGCAGTCGAACGAACTGGGTGGGATGGTGCATGGTATCGCCGCGCGTACTTCGACGACGGGAGCCCGCTCGGCTCGGCTCTCGAGAGCGAGTGTCAGATCGACTCGATCGCGCAGAGCTGGTCGGTGCTCTCTGAAGCCGGCGCGCCCGACCGCGCCCGCACCGCGATGAAGTCGGTCAGGGAGCGTCTCGTGCACGAGGACGAGCGCATGATCCTTCTCCTCACGCCCCCGTTTGATCACACGGAGCGCGATCCGGGCTACATCAAAGGCTATCTCCCCGGCGTGCGCGAGAACGGCGCCCAGTACACGCACGCCGCGCTGTGGACCGTGCTGGCCGCAGCCGGACTTGGCGACGGCGATCTCGCGTTCCACCTCTACGATCTGATCAACCCGCTCACGCACGCGCGCACGCGCAAGGACGCCGAGCGCTACACGGTCGAGCCATACGTCATCGCCGCCGATGTCTATGACGCGCCCGGTCACGTAGGACGCGGCGGCTGGACGTGGTATACTGGCTCCGCGAGCTGGAGCTATCGCGCCGCGATCGAGGCCATTCTCGGCTTCACGAAGCGTGGCGACCGGCTGTCCATTGCGCCCTGCATCCCCTCCACGTGGGAGCGGTATGCCATCGCGTATCGCCACGGTGGGACGACGTACGACATCCGCGTCGAGAATCCGAAGGGGGTCTCGACCGGGGTCGCAAGCGTCACCATCAATGGAATCGCGTCTCCCGATGGCAGCATCGTGCTCGTTGACGACGGCGCCGTGCACGCGGTGGTTGTCGTCATGGGTGAGCCCGCCCGCGGGAGCACCTAGCTCGCGGCGGAATCGCTGAAGGGGAAGATCGTTCTGGTCGACTTCTGGAGGTTCGCGTGCTATAACTGCCTGAACGCATTGCCATGACGCGAACACTACCTGTGGAGATCACTCGTTCATGGCGGAGCTCGTCAAGCGGAATCACTGGGTCGTACGGCTCACCCACTGGGTGAATGTCGTCGCGATCGTGATCATGGCCGGCAGCGGGATGCGCATCTTCAACGCGCATCCCGCGTTCGCGCGACCGGGCGAGCACTTCGCCCTCAACCCGTGGGAGGGCCACTCGATCCCCAACTGGCTCACCTTCGGCGGCTGGCTGGGCGGCGCGCGGCACTGGCACTTCGCGATGATGTGGCTCCTCGTCGCGAACGGCCTTCTCTATCTCGGTTTTCTCTTTCTGCACGGCGAGTGGCGAGACATTGCGCCCCGGCGCGGCGACGCGCGCGATGCGATCGAAATGATCAAGTTCTATCTGTTCGTGCGTCGCGATCACCCCATTCAGGGCAAGCACAACGTGCTCCAGAAGAGCGCGTACTTCGCCATGCTGGTACTCGGCGTCATCATCGTGCTGAGCGGGCTCGCGATCTGGAAGCCGATCACACTCGGTTTCATCACGGCGCTATTCGTCAATTACAAGTGGGCGCGTTTCGTCCACTTCGCCGCGATGGCCGTGCTGCTGCTGCTCGCTCTCGTCCACGTGTTCATGATCTTTGCCGTCGACCCGTATTCGGTGCGTTCGATGATCACGGGCTGGTACAACCGGGTGAGGTCTCCCGAAGCGCGCAATGCGCGCCCCTTCTATCATCTCTTCGGACCCCGACGCTCGCGTCCGCACGACGCGGAGGCGCCACTAACATGAGCTTCGATCGCCGCCGCTTTCTGTCGGTCTCCGCCGCCTCGCTCTCCGGAGCGCTGCTGGCCGCCTGTGGCGCCAATCCCGAAAGCGCTGCCAAGCTTCTCGATTTCGCCGAACGGAAGAACGAAGGCCTCGAGCGAGGGCTGTTCCGTCATGACACGATGGATCGCGTGCCCGCATCGGCGAAGCTCGCGGGCAAGGACTTTCCAAAGTACTTCATCTCGAAGACGGTGCCGGTGTGGGATCCGTCGGTGCGCGGGACATGGCGCCTGGAGGTCTCCGGCGCGGTACGCACGCCGCTATCCCTCACGCTCGACGACCTGATGAAGCTGCCGCACATCACGCAGAAGGTCGATCACTTCTGCGTGGAGGGCTGGAATGCCCGCGCCGAGTGGACGGGTGTTCGCGTCAGCGATATCGCGCGTGTCGCCGGCATCACGGGCGCCGCGCACTACGTGGATTTCCAGAGCTTCGACGACGACTACCACGAGAGCTGGGACATGGCGAGTGCGATGCATCCGCAGACGCTCCTCGCGTACGGAATGGACGGCCGCATGCTCGGTCCCGAGCACGGCGCACCCGCGCGCGTCCACTCACCGGTCAAGCTCGGCTACAAGAACACCAAGTACCTCACGAAGGTCGTGTTCATGCCGCAGAGGAATGGTGGCTACTGGAGCGACCAGGGCTACGAGTGGTATGGTGGGACGTAGAAAACAGACCGGTTGAACGCCACGAATAACATCTTGCTGCCATCACCCACGATCATGCCAGACACTCCAACCGTCTCCCAGAACGAAGCGGCCAGCCAGTTCGAGATTCGATCCGACGACCGGGTCGGATTTCTCGAGTACTCGAAGCAAGGCGACACGCTCGACCTCGTGCGCACCGAAGTGCCCACTCCGCTCGAAGGGCGGGGCTACGGCTCCGCGCTCGCGCGCGCCGCGCTCGAGTATGCACGTGAGCACCACCTGAAAGTCATTCCGACCTGCCGGTTCATTCGCGCCTACATGGAACGGCACCAGGAATACGACGATCTCCTGGCGTGACGCGCCGACGCACTGACGCGCCGTCGTACTCGCCGGCGCGTGGATCGCGCCGTAAGCTGTAGCGATGACCGACCTCGCCAACATCGATCGCCCGGAGCCTCGCTGGCCGGCCATTCTTGCTGCTTTTTCGGCGGTCGCCCTGCACTTCGCGCTGCCACCCTCGTTGCGGATTGGGCCGCCATGGGTCATCGCCGGCGTCGTGTCCATCCTCGTCGTCGCCGCAGCGGCGACGCGACGCCAAGGAATGCATCGCGCCAATAGTTGGCTCGGCTACGCGATTCTCCTGGTGCTCACTGGCGGCCTGCTGTTCGGCGTGGCGTCGCTCATCCTCGCGCTCGTCCACCGCAAGGCGGAAGCTGCCGCGCTGCTCAGCTCCGCCGCGGTGCTCTGGGCGACGAACGTGATCGTCTTCGCATCCTGGTACTGGCGCCTCGATGCTGGAGGCCCGAACGTGCGAGAGCGGCGCGACGCGCACACCGAGGGCGCCTTCCTCTTTCCGCAGATGACGTTTCCAGCGGCGAGCGGGTCGGACCAGACCATTGCGGAGGAAGAGGGGTGGCGACCCCACTTCGTCGACTATCTCTTCGTCGCCTTCAACACGAGCACGGCGTTCTCGCCCACGGATGCGCCCGTGCTCTCCAAGTGGGCCAAGATCGCCATGATGCTCCAGGCGATCATCGCTTTCACGACCGTCGTGCTGATCGCCGCCCGCGCCGTGAATATTCTCTAGCGTCCGCTCAGTCTTGCGAGCGTCGCGTCGGTGCGAACTTTCGCCAGTACGGCCTTCGCCGGCTACTGGTATTGGATGTAGAGCGGGCGCGGGTTCAGGCGCAGCACCTCGCTCGGCGTGAGCATGAGATCGCCTTTCTTCGTGTCGTTGTGGAAGAACAACTTGAATCCGGTGAACTGCACCGGCTCCGCCTTCACGTAGTCGTGGTACGAATCGAACTTGAGCCAGGGCGGACCCCACCCGTCCATGTCCATCACCACCTGGACGTGCGGCGTGAAGCGAATGTCCCTGGCGTTGGTCACCATCTTCCGTGTAAAACGGTGCACCACGAGGATCTTCGGCGGCAGATTCTTCGACGTGGCGATATCGTCGAGGAACTTCACGGCCCAGTTGATGTCCTTCGCGTCGAGCGTGCCGATCTTCTTGCCCGGCACCATTCCCGACGTGGCCATCGCGAACTCAGGGTCGATTCCGAGATGAACGTCCGGATTCTCGAGGAACGATCGCAGGCGTGGTAGCTCCGCCTGGACGCTGCTCTTGCCCACCTGCACGTCGAGAAAGAGCAGGGCGTGCTTCGCCTTCGCCCAGGAATAAATCGTGTTGGTGAGCGAATCGAACATCTGCGTGCGATACAGGCCATTCTTGCCCGGATTGTCCGACGCCACGGTGACGATCAGATGCAGCGCCGGCTGAACGGGATGCGATGGATCTGCCTTCGCCCACCTCGCCACCTCCTTGTCCAGCCTGGCGAGCATTTCGTCCTTCGGGTATTCGCCGAGCACGCCCATCTTCTTCACGAGCGGATTGCCATAGAAGGCGACCACACGCATTGCCGGAAAGATCGCGCCCGGAAGGGGTTCCGGCATCTTCACCGGCCACTTCCTGTCGAGGGCACTGTCTGGTTTGGTCATGCTCGCCAGCGCAACGCTGTCGCGATGCGACCGCTTTGGGAGCTTGCCCGCGGGCAACACCGCGTCGGTGGATGGGGCCGTGGCTTGCGCGCCTGCGGGCGAGGGAGCCGCGGCAGCGGCTGGTGCACCGGCGGGAGTCGGGACGGCGCTCTTCGTCCCGGTATCGGTTGTCACCTCGGCGGCGGAGGCAGCGCGTCCGCCCTGGGTGCTGGAAGCGGGGGGTACGTTCTTGTCAGCGCAACCGCCCAGAAGGGCAGCCGAGATGGCGAGCACTGCTGTCGCAGCGCGCTGACTCGTGAAAAGACGGAACATGAGCACGACGATTGGTAGACTGTGGGGAGAGCTCGACACACGAGCGGCTGCGTGATGCTAGCAAGCCTATGTGCAAGGGCCAAGCCCTTACATTCTACAGTGACGCCTTCCCTCTCGGTTTGGTTGACGGCACTCCTCGAAATCCTGTAGCCTTCGGCATGTCAGACTGTAGCGGCACCCCCTCGCCTCCTGGGTGCGCACTCACCCTCCTCCTGCTCGACGCCGCTCGCGCCGTGGAGGCGCGTGCCGAAGGCGCCCTGGCCGAGGTCGGTCTCTCGCTCGCCAAGCTCGGCGCGCTTCGCCACCTCGTGCTCGCCGCCGAACCGCTTACGCTCTCCCATCTGGCGGAGCGGCATTGCTGCGGCAAGTCGAACGTCACCCAGCTCGTCGATCGGCTCGAGGCGGACGGCTTCGTCGCTCGCGTTGCCGATCCTGACGACCGCCGGACGATTCGCGCCGCCGTCACCGAGAGCGGTCGCGCTGCCTACGAGCGCGCCAACGTGCTTCTCGCGGAGCTCGAGCGTGCCCTCGACACCCGGCTTGGCGCCGCCCCGCGAGCCGAGCTGGCGCGCCAGCTTCGGACGCTGCGCGAGGGGTAAGGGCGCGCTCTCAAGACGATATCGTGGTGCTGTCACCGCTGCACGCGTCGTGGGCGGCAACAGATTCAGCTACCACTCGCGATGCGCGGCGTCGATCTCGCGAAAGAGGTCGGCGTGCTGGTCGGCCGACATCGCCTCGATCAGCTCCACCGCCGCGCCTTCGTCCATGCGGGCAACGATCTCGCGGCGGTGATTCGTGAGCTCAGGATCGTCGAACACCTGGACGGCCATTGCAAACGGCAGCGCCGCCATCACCTTCGCCGCTGCATCGGGCGGCAGTTTGCGAAGCGCCTCCTCGAGATCACTTGGGGCCGAGTGGAGCAGGTACAAACAACTCAGGTGCGGAGGTTGGCGCGGATTTCAGCATTGGCGGCTCGGGGAGGACGCGACGCGGAACTCAGTGTGCTAGAATTGTCAGTAGGAGCGACGCGAACGGCAACAGAGTTTTCCGCCAGGATTGTCGGCATGGGTCACGATCGTCATCACGGCCATCATCACGGCCCTGGTCATTCGCACCATCAGCATCACGACGACGGCAACAACGCGCGCCGTCTCGTCGTCGTGCTGGTGCTCACCGCGGTGTACATGCTCGCCGAGGCGATCGGCGGTTGGCTCTCGCATTCGCTCGCGCTCATCGCCGATGCGGGACACATGCTCGCCGACGTCGCGGCGCTCGCGCTGAGCCTTTTCGCGGTCTGGATCTCGCGCAAGCCGCCGACCTCCGCGCGGTCATATGGCTTCCACCGCACCGAGATCCTCGCCGCGCTCGCGAACGCCGCGACGCTGATCGCGATCTCAGTCTGGGTCTGCATCGAGGCATATCATCGCCTTCAGTCGCCGCCTGATGTCGCCGGACGCATGGTCATGGGCGTAGCGGCCGGAGGATTGCTCGTCAACCTCGCCGGCATGTGGGTGTTGGGCGGCGGACGCCACGCGAACCTCAACATCCGCGGCGCCTGGCTCCACGTCGCCACCGACGCACTCGGCAGCATCGGCACCGTCGCGGCAGGAGCGGCGGTGGCTTTCCTGGGATGGCAATGGGCTGACCCCGCGGCTTCGGTGGTAATCTCGTTGCTCATCTGCTGGTCCGCCTGGGCGCTGCTCTGGGAGAGCGTCGACGTGCTCATGGAGGGCACGCCTACCGGCATCGACCCCGACCGCGTGCGCGAAGCGTTGACCACCGTCGGCGGAGTGCACGCCGTGCACGACCTTCACATCTGGTCGATCGCCAGCGGGCGCATCTCGCTCTCGGCACACATCGCCGTCGATGGCTCACGCCCCGATCGCGACGTACTGCCGGACCTGTGCGGATGTCTTCGCGATGAGTTCGGAATCACGCACGTCACGCTGCAGCTCGAGAGCGAGTGCTCGGCGCGCGAGGTGCTGCACGCCTGATCGCTTGTCCTATGGCGACGGGATGATGATGTTGATCGGCTTCGGCAGCTTGAGCGTCGCCTGACTCGTCGCCGGTGCCTTCCGGCGTGCCGGTGTCTTCGCCGCCTTCTTCGTGGAGGCACTCTTCCGCGCCACGGTCTTCACCGAGGTCGCCTTCTTCGTTGATGCCTTGGACGGTGTCCCCTTCGTGGAGGAGGCCACCTTCGCCGAAGCGACCGGTGGCGAAGACACGACTGCCACCGGCGGCGCCATCGGCGTCGCGACGGATCCCGCGGACACCGACGTCGTCTTCGCAGGCGGCCCCGTTCCGTTCGTCGAGCCGAACAGTCCGGCGATGAACGGCTTGGCGATGCACTCGTAGAATCCGCGACCGTCGCAGATCGACTTCGCGGAGCCCACCACGAATTTCTGCACCTTGTCCGGATACGTGCGGCAACGGGGCGTGTTCGTGCCCTTGATGCACCCGTTGTATCGCAGCAGCGCCGTCTGCCAATCCCGTTCCGTTGTCTGACCCGACTTCGTCTTCGGCCGAAAATACTGGCTGAGGATGAACACGCCGTACTTCACGTTGGTCGAATCACTCACGAGATCCTTGCCGAGCAGAGTGGACAACTCCTTGGTCAGCCAGATCTTCGGGTAGACCTGCATCAGGCCCACCGCTCCGACGTTCGACGTCGCCGTCGAGATGAACTTCGCGTTCTCGGTGAGCATGACGCCGAAGATGATCGCCGGCGAGATGCCGCGAATGTACGCCTCGCGCACCGCGAACTGCGCGATCGAGTCGGCCCGCGCCGAGTCCACCTGCTTCAGCCGCATCAGGTCCTCGTAGAAGTTCTGCTTTTCCTCCTGGAACTTCGGCGAGGCCATGAGCTGATCGATATTCGAGCTGTCGCCCGGCGCGATCGTCGCGGCCACGCCCGGCGCGTGCTTTCGCAGCTCGTCGCCCAGGGTGCCGCTCGTCGAATAGATCGGACGCGTGTTCACGACCGTGTACACGATCACCACGAGCAGCAGGGCGATCAGTGCGAGCGATCGGAAGACGTACACGAGTCCGGACGTGGGCTGCTTCCCGCCACGCCGGCCTTCGTCAACGCTCCCCTCGCGGCGGTCGCCCTGTGCTCGGCGATCCGCCACGACGTCCTTCTCCGGCATGAACCGGTTATCCCGCGGCACGGCCGCGCAGCAGCTTGCTCATCCTCTCGCGCTCCGGGTTTGGCGTGTGCCGCCCGAAGTGCAGAAGCCGTACCCAAAGCCTGCCGAGTCTGCTAGGGATCGTCTTCTAATAACTAGATCGGACATCGGCGGCCACTCTTGGAGTCGTGCCACCCGGCACGCTTGTCCTGCCAAGGGACGTCGGACGGGGACGGCGGACGTCGGATATCGCACCCGGCGTCAAGAAAGGCGGTTATGGGTATAGCCCCGTTCGTCCAACGTACGTCAACCCGCCGGGTCGGATGTCCGATGTCCGATGTCGGCTGTTCGCTTCCGACGTCCCTTTGCGAAACAACCCGAACGGGCGCCCTGATCTCAACGAGGCCGCCGATGTCCGACTTACAGTGGTACGCGTTCGAGAACAACCTCCGGCTAGCGTGGCGCCGACGCTGCGCTCGGCGTCGCGGACTCTTCGTGCACCGCCGGTGCGCCCACGCCAGCGGAGGGCGGGGCGGGGCGGGCGCCGAACACGGATGCACTGTCGCCCAGTTGCGGCATGCGGGAGCGGAGTGGATCGACCTGTCGCCCGTTGACCGCGACCTCGTAGTGCAGGTGCGGTCCGGTCGTGATCCCGCTCGACCCCACGGTGGCGATGGCTGCGCCGCGCGCTACCTGCTGGCCCTCGCTCACGAGTGCCGTGCGGAGATGGGCGTAGCGCGTTGTGATGCCGTCTGCATGCGCGATGTCCACCGTCAGGCCATACGCGAACTTTCGCCCGACGTACGTCACTCGGCCCGCCGCCGGAGCCGCGACGCGTGTGCCGCGCACCGCCGCGATGTCGATGCCGAGATGCGGGCGCAGAATGTGAAGGATCGGATGGCGCCGGGCGTTGGAAAATCCGCTCACAATCGCTCCGATCACGGGCAGCCCCGCGATGCCGAGCGGCGCAAGTACCCGCGTCCTCGCGACGCGGGAATCCGGCGGTACGTCCTCCGAACCGGCGAGCACGGCACGAGCCAGGATGAGCGAGTCTTCCACCGCGCTGAGGCGATCGCGAAGGCTCGCCACCTCGGAGCTCGTCGCGAGAAGATCGGGGCTGTCGAGGGCGACGATCACCGCCGTCACCGCTCCGGCAGCAACCAGGAGCAGCATGACGAGCGCGCTCAGTATCACCCTCGCCTGCCACCGCGCGAGGTCGAAGGCGCGCGTCCGTGCACCTGGCGTAGGCGGCACGAGCAGCACGCGCCACGGTCGCCGCTCTACCGGCACACTGCGGGCACGCAGCCTTCCGGCCGGTGCGGTCGGCGCAGGCAGCTTCAGTACCGGAGACGGAGGCGTCGTCCCACGAATCGGAATCACACCGGGCTCGACCGACGGCGAGAAACCGCCGATCGGCACGATCGGTGTGACCTCGCGCGGTGTCGTCTTCGGCAGGGACACGACTAGCGGGACGACGGGCTGTGTTCGGCGCCCTTCGGCGTCCTGTTCGAGCCCCCCGCTTTCTCGGGCGGCTGCATCTCGACGCGCCCGTTTACCACGCCACCCTCCTGCACGAGCACCACCTGTGTCGTGATGTCGCCCGTGACGATGGCCGTCGGCTGCAGCTCGACCCGCTCCGTCGCGTGAACGTTGCCCGTGAGCGCTCCGCCGACGATCACCTCACGGGCGTGTACGTCGCCGGTCATCGTCGCGCCGACGCCTAGGACCACCGTGTCCGCCCGCCGGATCGTCCCGTTCAGCCTGCCGTCGATGCGCAGCGAGCCCGACGTATCGATGTCGCCGAACACGGTGAGCTGGCTGTCGAGCAGCGAATAGCCGCTGCCGGGCGGACTGGACGAGGCGCTGGCACGCCTGGAGAGGAGACTCATCGGCTGCTCCTGCGGGAGGGGAGGCCTTGGCAGACCCAACGGCTGTCAGCCGGCAGGAACGATGACGCCCGGGGTGCGAGTACGCCAGCCTGAGCAATGCGCACACATGTGATGCATCTCACCGCGCCATGCTTGAGCATTCACAGCCCCGATGACCTCGGTATGTGGCACACGCCCTGCCATACAGGTGTATGAACATGTCTCGGCGATCGCCGATCATACCTGGGGAGGTACAATGCGCCCGTCCATCAAAACGCTCTTCCTCGTTCCCGCGCTCGTTCTCGCTGCAGCTTGCAGCAAGGACAAGTCGGCCGACGCCACGCTGAGCAACGATCTCACGCTCGCTGCACAGGCGCGCCAGACGGCGACGCTCGATTCTATCTCCGCCGTTGAGCGGACACGCGCCGCCGCGGCAGCAACCGCACTACGTACCGGCTCGACGACTCCAGCTCGTACCACGACAGTTCGTCGTCGGTCGAGCTCTTCGTCCGCCGGCACGAGCAGCGGTAACGTCGCGGCCTCCGAGCCGCGGACCGTCACCGTGAAGAACACCAAGCGTGATGCCGCCATTGGCGCCGTAGCTGGCGCGGTCATCGGAGCGACGACGAGCGGAAACAAGGTGAAGGGCGGCATCATCGGCGCCGCTGCCGGCGGTATTCTTGGCGGCATCATCGGTAACAACGTCGATATCAAGAAGAAGCCGGTTCCGTAATCGCTCGTCCGTAACGCGACGCGCCACGCGGTGCGCCTGCATGGCCTCACGAACGCCGCCCGCCTCATCGCGGGCGGCGTTTGGCTTGGATGGGGCGCCCAAACGGCACTCAATTGACAGCCCCAACCCCCCGGGCTAATATTCGGGGCTGCGGCCTCAAGGCGGCGCGACGCAAACATTACTCAGGGAAGGACGTACTGATGGTCGAGATCCATCTCGAAGAAAGCGATCGCCTCGATTGGGCGCTCAAGGCGTTCAAGCGGAAGATCGCGAAGGCCGGAATCCTCAAGGACCTCCGCAAGAAGCGCTACTACGTGAAGCCGAGCGAGGCTCGCCAGCTCAAGGCCGCCGCCGCTCGTCGCCGCAGCCGCACCGAGCGCTCGCGCTAGCCTTCGGGCACCAGCGCAGTTAACGGATGGCGAAAGAAGACGCGATTCAGCTCGAGGGCGCCGTTACGGAAGTGCTCCCGAACGCGACGTTCCGGGTGCAGTTGACCAACGGTCACAACGTGCTGGCAACCCTCGGTGGCAACATGCGCCGCTTCCGCATCCGCGTCCTCGCGGGCGACCGGGTGACGATCGAAGTGTCACCGTATGATCTGACGAGGGGACGGATCACCTTCCGGCACAAGAACTAGCCGGAACGGCTGACACGAAACGCAAACGGGAGCCTTCGGAACGCGCGAGGCTCCCGTTTCAGTTTCGAGTTGAGAGTGGGGGAGTTTTACTTCAGTTATTGGTTCAAGTTCTCGAGTTTGGAGCTGGTCGCAGATCCCGATGGAGAAAGAGATCGCGACACGGCACACGTACGATACGAACGGCGGTGATGAACTACGAAGGGCGAAGCAGCGGTGACGCAGACGCGTTCCGCCGCTCGTTGACCAATGGCCCCGTCAGAGAGTGGCGTTACGCCCCCGCGATCAACGACCATCTCATAACTGTAGGCAGCTACAACTAATAACTGTTGGAGAACTCCCCCACTCCAAACCCCTGACTCAGCGCCCTCGAATTGCCTCGAGCGCCGCTCCTCGCCGCGTGCTCGGGTACGGAACTCCCGGCCGAACACTCTTCCACAGGATGCGATTGAATTGTCCCTCATCCGCCGCATCCTCGATTCGCAGATCGAGCTGCAACGACTCGCGCGCGCCCGTCGTCCCCGCGGGATTTCTCTCCAAGAGATTCACCGACGGCGTGAGCGCCGTGAAGGGCCGGTCGACTGGCGCCTTGCTCCAGATGTCGCGCAGCGGACGGCCGAAGTAGTCGAACTGCGAAAGCGCATCGAGACCGAGTAGCTCCTCCATCGTGCGCAGTGCATCGGTCGTGTTGGTGAAACGATGCACGACGCCAGCTCGCACGTATGGCGAAATGACGATCATTGGGGAACGGTGCGAGTCCACGTGATCGGGGCCATTCTGCGCGTCATCCTCCAGCACGAATACCACGGTGCTCTTCCAGAATGGGCTCTTCGACAGCGCCTCGATCATTCGGCCCAGCGCGAGGTCGTTGTCGGCCACCATCGCCCTGGGGGTCGGCGCTCCGGCGCGCATCGCGGCGGTGTGGTTGTTCGGCAGCCTGACGATTTCCATTGCCGGCAACACGCCGCGTCGCGAGAATTCCGCGAACTCGGCAAGCCACACATCGGCGCGCCGCTGATCCGGAATGGTGAGGTCAAAGCCGGGATACGCGGGATTCGTGTGCGCGGCGAGAAACGGCTTGTTGCCACGATAGCCAGCCGGTAGGACATCATCGGAATCCGCGCTCGACGGCACGACGAACTCGCCGTAGTTGCGGAAGGTGAGCCCCTTCTGCGCGATGAGGTCCCAGAGATATCCGCGCGCCGGGGCATTCACGTCGTCGTCGGGAATCAGCCCACGGCGGTAGGACTGCGTTCCCTCGTAATCGTAGTTGCGGCCGCGCTGCGAGTAGTTGAGCTGCACGGTCTTCTCGACGTAGTCGGTCGCGTACGCGGCCATGGACCAGTTGTGTCCATCCGCGCTGACTTCGGCGTTGACGAAAAATCTGTCGAAGATTCCAAACCGCTCGGCGAGCGCGTGCTGATTCGGCGTCACGCTGCGCGGGAACATCGCGAGCGACGTGTCGCCATCGGCCTGCGTGAGATCGCCGAGTACCTGATCGTACGTGCGGTTCTCTTTGACGATGTAGATCACGTGCTCGATTGGCGGGTAGCCGCGCGCGGCGCTTCGCGGCTCGGTCCATCCGTTGGCGAGCGCCACGCGCGAGGAGAACCGGTCGAGCGTCGCGCGATCGGCGTGGACGAGCGCCGCGCTCATCACCGTGCCGGAGAGCTGCGAAAGGGTCGTGTTCTGACCAGCTGGCTGCGCCCTGTCCCGCGCGGCGATCGGTCCCGGGCCGTCCGGATTCGCACGCGTACCGCGACCCTTCCCGCTCGCGACGATCAACTCGTCGTCGCGCGTGAGCACCGCGGTCGGATACCAGCCGGTGGGAATGCGCCCAGTTAGCCGGTCGTCGCCCGCGCTCGTCGCGATGCCACTCGTCGACGGGGCGAGGTCGAACACCGCGACGGCATTCGCGTCGCCCTCAGCGACGAACAGACGCCCGCCATCCGCCGATAGTGCAAGCGCGTTCGGTGTGCTGCCCTCACCCGGACCGCTGGGCGGAGGATCGAGCAGCTCACCAATCACGCGCCGGCGCAGGAGATCCACCGATACCACTCGGTCCACGCTCGCCAGCGCGACGAACAGCCGGTTGCCGCGTGCGTTCATCAGCAGTGCGGAGGGATGTCTTCCGACGAGAATGCGTCCGGTGGACCGCAGCGCGCCCGACGCGGACGCGTAGGTGCTCACATGCTGCCCGCCCCAATTGGAGACGTACACGCCGCCCTCGGGCGAGACAGCCACCGCGTAGGGATAGCGATCGGTCGCGAGTCGCTGCGTGACACGACCGGTCGCGAGGTCCACGACCGCAAGAGAGTCGACGAGATTTTCCGCGACGTACAGTTGCCGCCCATCGCGCGACACGGCGAGCCCCGCTGGATAGCGCACGCCATTGGCCCTCGGCGTGGTGCGCATTTGAAGCACGATGCTGTCGCGCAGCGTCGCCGCGCTGTTCGCCCAATCGAACGCATAGACGACGTCGGTGTTCCCACCCGATGCATAAAGTGTCTTTCCATCGATTGAAAACACCAGGCCGAGAAACGCGGCCGGCAACTTCACCGTCTGGAGTACCTTGCCGCTCGCGCGGTCGACGACCTGAATGCCTTCGTCGCGCCACCCGTTCAGCAGCAGCACCAGCCGATCTCCCTCTGGCGACGCGATCATCGCCAGCGGCATCTGCCCGACGTCGTGCAGTGGCGTCGCCGGATCGAGTCGCACCCCAGTGGGCAGACGTCCTGGCGAATCGTCAGTGGTCGCGCGAGCGCCGCGATCGTCGGTGATCACGGGTCCGGTCGAGCACGCAGCAGCGCCGAGGAGTGCGACGCAGGCGAGCGAATGAAGCAGGAACGAGCGCATGGATGTGTGCAAAGGAAAGAGAATCTCGGGGGCCGGCTCTGCAGCAATCAATCTTCAATCTGGCTCTTCTCGCACCGACAGGCGAATCGAGGCTATTAGCGCCTGCAAGTGCGTGCGTCCCTGGATCCCGGCACTTCGCAGGAGTAATTCGCGAAGATCCACGTGATCCGCGAGGATCAGCATTTTCCGACGACCAACGCCGCTTCGAAACCCTCCAACTCGCACTCACGGATCCATCGCAAAATGCATCACGTCCGCTTCCACCGTCGTTCTCTCGATCGTCCCGTGCATCCTGTTCCGCACACGCAGTAGCAGCAGCGCGGCAACCGCGCCGAGTCCGGCGACGAAGCCCCACCAGAGCCCAACCGCGCCAAGCCGCGTGTGAAAGCCGAGTGCGACGCTCACCGGCAATCCGGCCAGCCAGAATCCCGCGAGGTTGATGACGAACGGCGCACGCGTGTCACCGAGTCCGCGCAACACTCCGGCGCACACGGCCTGAATTCCGTCGAACACCTGAAAGACGCCGGCGACGGGAATCAGCGTGGCCGCGAGCGCCGCGACCGGCACGTCGCGCGTGTATCGCCAGGCGATCGCGCCCGGCACGAGCAGGAAGACGACCGCCGTGCACACCATGAATCCAACGCCGCACACGAGCGCGGCGCGCGCACTCTCGCGGGCAGCGTTCGCGTCGCCGGCGCCAGCCGCATGACCAACGCGCACCGCCGCCGCCGCGCCGACACCGAGCGGCACCATGAACGTGAGGCTCGCGATATTGATCGCGATCTGATGCGCGGCCATCTCTGTCGTTCCGAGCACGCCCATCAACACGCCGATCGCCGCGAAGGCGCCGAATTCCAGCCCCTGTTGCAGGCCGATCGGCACGCCGAGCCGCAACATCGCGCGCAGCGGAGGAAGGTGAAGCGTCTCGCGCCGCCACGGCACGAGTGCCGGATGCAGAGCGCGCCATCCGAAGGCGACCAGTAAAATCGTCATCAGCCAGCGGCTCACGAGGGTTGCCCAGGCGGACCCTGGCGCCCCCAGCGCCGGGCTGCCGAGGTGGCCGTAGACGAACACCCAGTTAAGGAAGACATTCGCGAGATTCGCCACCACGATCACCGCGACCAGCACGCGCATCTTGCCCATCGCCTGAAGGCTCTGGCGTAGCACGACGAAGGCGAGAAAGGGAAACACGCCCAGGATCGATATCAAAACATACGATGTCGCGAGCGGGACGAGCGCCGGCGGCTGATGGAGCAGTACGAGCACGGGCCGCACCGGAAGCAACAGCACGCTAAGGAGCACTCCGAGCGCGAGCGCCAGCAGAAATCCGCGCTGGACTCCTCGCGCCACGCCCTCGTGATCCCGAGCCCCAACCGCCTGTGCGACCACCGCGTCGAGCACCATCAGTGTGCCCGACGCCGGAACCACCAGGGAGATGAAATACAGGTTGCCCAGCGCGACGGCGGCGAGCGCTTCCGCGGAAACGCGCCCCACCATCAACGTGTCCACGACGCCCATCAGCATGAGCCCCACCTGCGCCAGAACGACGGGCACGGCGAGGCGCGACATGGCGGCGACCTCGGAACGACTGGGCAGGCGTGTGAGCACGGTGATCAAATCGCGGGAAGGAGGGTAGAATCGAACCAAGTTATACGCATGTTCTTTCTCCGGCCCGCTGGCGGGCGTGCTCTCGCTCTCGTCGCCGCGAGCCGCTGTGTTCTCGAGGACACTGGGCGTCGCGAGACAGCGACGTCCCAGTTCGCTATATTTCGTTGAAGACCGGACGCGTGCCCGCGCCTCCGGTGTCCTCCTTTCGAGGTCGTTCGAATGTTTCGCCCACGTACCGCGGCCGTCGCTTCGCTGCTGCTGCTCCCCATGGCCGCTGGAGGCTTTCTCCTCCAAGGCGGACCCTCTCGCACGACGCCACACCTCTTCGATCAGGTGCTCTCGATCGTCGCGAACAGGTACGTCGATTCACTCCAGGGGTCGGCGCTCTTCGAGAAGGCGGCCACCGGTCTCGTCCGCGAGCTCAACGACCCGTATAGCGAGCTCCTCGCGCCCAAGGCCAACGAGGACTTCAATCGCAACGTCGGCGGTCGCTACGGCGGTGTCGGCATGCTGCTCGAGGAGCAGAAGAATACCGGGCCCATTCGCGTCGTCGTCAATCGCGTATTCCCGCACACGCCGGCCGAAGAGGGCGGGGTGCTCGAGGGCGACCAGATCGTGCGAGTCGATTCGCTCGCCGTCACGGGCGTCACGAAGATCGACAGCGTGTCGAACGCGCTGCGTGGCGTCGCCGGAACGACGGTGCACGTCACGTACGTGAGACCAGGGGTGGCCGAGCCGATCAAGCTCTCGTTCAAGCGCGCCATCATTCACGTACCCGCTGTGCCGTACGCAACGATCGTGGGCGATCACATCGGATACATCCCGCTCCAGACCTTCAACGAGAACACCGCCGAGGAAGTCCAGGCTGCCGCGGCGAAGCTCGTCGGAGAGGGAGCCAAGGGCCTCGTGCTCGATCTCCGTGAGAATGGCGGCGGCATCGTCGAACAGTCGCTTGCCGTCAGCTCGCTCTTCCTCAAGGATGGGCAGCCGATCGTCAACGTGCGTGGCCGCAATACAGCGGACGAGATCGCGCGCGCGTCGAGCGAGCATCTGGCGACGCAGCCGCCCCTCGTCATCCTCACGGACGGTGGTACCGCATCCGCGAGCGAGATCGTCGCCGGAGCGCTCCAGGATCACGATCGCGCACTCGTGCTCGGCACCACGAGCTTCGGTAAGGGTCTCGTGCAGTCGCTATTCCCGCTCGACGGGGGCTACGCACTCAAGATCACGACGGGCAAGTGGTACACGCCGAACGGCCGGAGTATCCACCGCGAGCGGAAGCTGCTCGCCGACGGACGGTTGGTCGAGACGAAGCCCGATTCGCTCGAGACCGAAGCGCAGAAGAAGGCGCGGCCCGCCTTCAAGTCCGACGCTGGTCGTACGGTGTACGGCGGCGGCGGTATCACGCCGGACGTCATCGTCCCTGACGACACGCTTTCGACCGCGGAGCAGGAGTTCTATCGAGGCGTCGTCGCGCCGAAGTTACAGGCGTTCGCCACGACGCTCAATCAGTACGCCTTCGAGCTCAAGTCGTCGCCCAAGGACTACACCGTCACCCCCGTGTGGCGCACCGAGCTGCGTCGCCGCCTCACCGCGGCCGGCGTGACCATCGATCCGAAGCACGAGCCGGTCGCCACCAAGCTTCTCGATCGCGAGCTGGATCGTCGTGTCGCGCGCCTCGTGCTCGGCGACGCCGGTGCCAAGCAGCGTTCGCTCGATGAGGATCATCAGCTCTCGCGTGCCATCGCGCTTCTCACGACGGCGCGCTCGCAGAACGCGCTCCTGGCGGCTGCGCACACGGCGCCCGTCAGCGCGAACACGTCGCCGCAGAAGCGCTAGAGCTCGAGCGTGGGCGCGGAGACCAAGACCACGCTGCGGCTGGGCCGGCAGACTTTTGCCGGCACGGCCCAGCTCGAGACTGACGAGTTGCGCTTCCGCAAGGTCGTTCGCTTCTCCGAGACCGATACCGCGGAGAAGCTCGTCATTCCGGTCGCGGCGCGTTGAGCCTGACGCCGCATGCGATCGTGGTTCCGCGCACCGCGCGCTACTACACGCTCGGTCCGACGCACGGATTTCCACGTGAGCTCTGGATCATCTGCCACGGCTACGGCCAGCTCGCAGACCGGTTCATCCAGCAGTTCGCGCGGCTCGACGATGGAACGCGGCTCATCGTCGCCCCGGAAGCGCTCTCTCGCTATTACCTCGACCCGATCCCCGAGCGCACACATCAGCGCAAGCCGCGCGTCGGTGCGACGTGGATGACGCGCGAGGATCGCGACGCCGAGATCGTCGACTACGTACGGTATCTCGATCTCGTGGCGGCGGAGGTGAGACATCATCTCGCCGGTGCTTCGCCGCGCATCGTCGTGCTCGGCTTCTCGCAGGGCACGGCGACGGTGTGCCGATGGCTCGCCGCGAGTGAGCTTCGTGCCGATCAGCTCGTGCTCTGGAGTGGCTCGATTCCACCGGAACTCGATCTCGCGGCGTGGGCGGCACGACTGCACGGCGCGTCGATCACCCTCGTCGCTGGCGAGTCGGACGAGCTCGCGACGCCAGCAGCGATCGCAACCGAAGCGGAACGACTCTCCGTCGCGGGCGTCGGGTTCACGCTGCAGCGATTCGGCGGCGGGCACACGATCGATCCGGCTGCGCTCGAGGCGCTGGCCGCCAGCTTCGCGGGGAGCTGAGGACCTGCACCTACTTGCGCCGCTCGTCGCGCAAGCGCTCGATATCGCGCCTGTCCTTCTTGGTTGGGCGCCCCTTCTCCTCGAAGACAAACGCGGCGGGGGCCATGCGAAGCTGTTCCGCAAGCTTCGCGCGCGCGGCAAGGCTCGTTGCCGTCTCCTCGTAGAGCGTGGCGGCAACGCTGGCCGGCCCGCGTTGCTCGCTCAGTCCGCGCACGACTACGATGTGCTCGTACGGACCGAGACGGACGCTCACTGCGTCGCCGGCCTGAATCACCTTGGCCGGTTTTACGCGTTCTTCGTTGACGAGAACCTTTCCTCCGCCGATCGCCTCGACGGCGAGCGAGCGCGTCTTGAAGAAGCGCGCAGCCCAGAGCCATTTATCGATTCTGACTTTCTCGGCGCCGCCGGCATCTCTGTCTTTTTGGTGCATGTCTTCAAAATAGATGTACTCTCCGCGTTAGGGGAGCGGCGACGCGGCGAGACGAGCCCGTCAGACCCAAGCTCGACTTGAATCAATTGAATTGAACGAATTGGGTCGGGGGGGCCAGTCACGCCATGCTGGAGCATCCAACGCGATAAGCGCCGTACCCGAGCTGACCCCACTTGACTTGCAATCATTCTGGAATATATTTCGATATCGAAACATTAGACAACGACACAATGCCGACGCACTACAAAGGAAAGACCGACGAAGTGCTCGCACTCAACACCTTCATCAAGCTGGCGCGCAGCTTCAACGCTGTTCAGGTGCAGATCATTCCGCCCCTTCAGAAGGACTATGGACTCACCGAGAGCCAGTTCGCCGTGCTCGAGGCGATCCACCACCTGGGGCCGCTATCGCAGGGCCAGCTCTGCCAGAAGATTCTTCGCAGCGGCAGCAACGTCACCACGGTCGTGGACAATCTCGAGCGCGACAAGCTCGTCAGGCGTGAGCGGGACGAGGCAGATCGGCGGGTGCAGATTGTTCAGTTGACCGAACGGGGACGTGCGCTCGTGACCACTGTCTTGCCTCTGCACGTCTCACGCATCACGAGCCTGATGAGCACGCTCACGAAAGATGAGCAACGCGAGCTCGGCAGGATCTGCCGGAAACTCGGAACCGCCATCGCGGGTTAGCCATCGGGAGCGTACCTCAATTCCAAGCTCGGTTCAAATACTTCGACATCGTAATATCACATAACGGAGAATACAGAATGCGTACCAACATTCTCGACCGGGAGAGCGCCGTCATCGGAGCAGCAGCCCAGGCGGCCGACACCCGTCGCTCGATTCGCCAGTACGAGTCCATGCCGATTCCCGAAGCGGATCTGCGCGAGCTGCTCCGACTCGCCGGTCGCGCACCGTCGGCGTACAACGTCCAGCCGTGGCGCTTCGTCGTCGTACAGGACGACAAGCTGAAGGCGAAGCTTTCCGCGGTGGCCTACGGCCAGCAGCAGATCGTGCGCGCGCCAGCCACCATCGTGATGTACAGCGACATGCAGAGTGCGCTCGAGCGCATGCCCGAATCCATGCATCCCGACATGCCGCAGGACAAGCGCGATGTGGGCGTCGAGACCTTCCGGGCCACCTTCACGAACCAGTCGGTCGAGGAGCGCGAAGGGTGGGGCGTCGGCCAGTCCAACATCGCGTTGGGCTATCTGCTGCTGCTCGCCGAATCGAAGGGCTATGCCACGTCGCCGATGCTCGGCTTCGAGCCTGAGAAGGTGAAGGCCCTGCTCGGCCTGCCGGCCCATGTTCGCATTCCAGCGCTCGTGTCGATCGGTTATCCGGCCGAGGAAGGATTCCGTCCCTATCGGCTTTCGATCGACACGCTCATCGATTTTCGCTAAAACATCCCGATGAGCGCGCTCGATCTGCATGTCCATCGATGGGAACCGGCCGAGCGAGCGAATGTGCCGACGCTTCTGCTGCTGCATGGCACTGGCGGCGACGAGAACGACCTGCTTCCGCTCGGGCGCATGCTCTCGCCCGGTGCGGCACTCTTGAGCGTGCGCGGCAACGTGCTCGAGCATGGTGCGCCCAGGTTCTTCCGCCGGCTCGCTGAAGGAATGTTCGACATCGAAGACCTGCATCATCGAACGGCGGAGCTGGGTGACTTCATCGAGGCGGCGGCCGAGAGGTTCGCCTTCCCGCTGTCGTCGCTGTACGCGGTTGGGTACTCGAATGGAGCGAATGTCGCCGCAAGTCTGCTGCTCGCGCGGCCGACCGTGCTTGCTGGCGGAGCGCTATTTCGTGCGATGGTGCCGTTCGAGCCAGTCACGACACCCGTGCTGCACGGTAAAAAGGTGCTGATCAGCGCCGGCCAGTTCGATTCGATGATTCCGCCTGCCGGGAGCGAGCGTCTCGCCACCATTCTCCGCGAGGCCGAGGCAGCGGTGGAGTTGGTTTGGCAGCCGAGCTCGCATGGGCTGACGCAGGGGGATGTGAAGGTCGGGCAGGCGTTCTTCGCTGCCCTCGTTTAGTGAAAGGATTCGTCGGCAGTGGCGTTGGCCGGAGGGAACGCGGATTGGCGCGGATCTCCAAAATCCTCGCGGATACTGCCGTGCGCCGCGACGGTCAGGGCGCACGCCCGCTCGCGGCGTCGAACTCGTGGCCATGCGACGACGTGACGACATGCGTTCAGGCAGGGCGTCTTGCTGGCAGATCCGCGAAGATCGGCGCGATCCGCGTTTCCCAACGTACAACGCCCGCTCGAACCCCTCCATCAGTTGACTTCCCGAACTGGCCAATTAACTTACTGACCAGTCATTAATAACGAGCGGACGCAACACCCTTGGAACTCCCGGCCTATCCCGTGATTTCGCAACTGACCAGTTAGTCACTGAACTCCCGATGTCCAAAACCGCTACCGAACCGCGCTGGCGTCGCCTCCCTGAGGAGCGCCCGAAGCAGATCCTCGACGCCGCGCTCGCGGTGTTCGCTGAGCACGGGCTCGCCGCCGCTCGGCTCGACGACATTGCCAAGCTCGCCGGACTCTCGAAAGGCACGATCTACCTCTACTTCCCCAATAAAGAAGAGCTCTTCAGGGAAGTCGTCCGCACCTCGGTCGTTGGCTACATCGCGCGCGCCGAAGCCTTCTTCGAGACCGAGCCCGATCCCGTGCAGTCACTCCTTGCATGGATGGACGGACACTGGGGCTGGCTTCGCTCGCCGGTTTTTCCGGCGATGCACCGCCTCGTCAGCTCGGAGCTCACGCACTTCCCGGACCTCGCGTCATTCTACGCCACCGAGGTGATCGAGCGCGCGCAACGCCTCGTGCGCGGCATGCTCGAGCGAGGAATGGAGGCCGGCGTCTTTCGACGCATGGATCCGCTCGTCGCCGCGCGCATGCTCAGCGCACTCTTCGTGACGCACGCATTGTGGTATCACCAGCGCCAATGCTTCAAGTCCATCGAGAATGTTTCGGGCGATGTGATGCTCGCACAGATTCGCGACTTCTTTCTCAATGCCATGCGCCCGGATTCCACGGACGCTTCCTCGCATGCCTGACATGAACTGCCATCCTGTTCGCCGGTCCGTATCCGTCGGTCTCGTGCTCACGCTTATCGTCGCACTCATGGCGTTCGTCGCCCGATCCGCATCGGCCCAGCAGCCTGTCGCCGATAGCACGGTGCGCCTCACTCTCGGTGACGCGGTGCGACTCGCGGCGCGACAGAACGCGGCGGTCGAGGAAGCGCTCGCTCGCGTCGATGCGGCGAAGGCGCGCGTGACGCAACGTCGGGCCGATCTGCTGCCGAGTGTCTCGGCGGCAATCGCCGAGCGCGGCTCGACGATGAATAGCGCGACCTTTCCGATCGACTTTCCGACTGTGCCAGGACAGCTGCCGCTCTTCGACCCGAATGGCTCCATCCTCGGACCGGTGAACGCACTCGACGCGCGAGCTCGTGTCTCGCAGACGTTGTTCGACCCGGCTGCGCACACGCGAGTGCAGACGGCGCGCACTGGCGTCGCCGCGGCAAACGCGGACGTCGCCAGCATCGCGGACCTCGCCGCCGGCGCGGCAGCGAATGCGTACCTCGCCGTGCTTCGTGCCGACGCGGTGTACACCGCGCGCCTTGCCGACTCGACGCTTGCCGCCGAGCTGCTCGGGATCGCGCAGGACCAGCTCACGGCTGGCACCGGAATCGCGCTCGACGTGACGCGCTCCCGGTCGCAGCTCACCGGGGCACGCACGCAGCTCATCGTCGCCCGAAATGAGCGAGATCGCACGCGCGTCGACCTTGCGCGTACCCTCGGGCTCCCGCTCGTGCGCATCGAGCTCGCCGATGCGCTCACGTCGCTGCCGACCGCTGCGTCAATGAGCGAAGCCACCGCGCTCGACGCGGCATCACACAATAGAAAGGACATCCAGGCGCTCGATCTCCAGGCGAAAGCCTCGCGAGAGCAGGCCGCCGCCATTCGCGACGAGCGTCTTCCGACGATCGGCCTGTTCGCCGACGAAGGGCTGAGCCAGCGCAACGGCCGCAGTTACCTCCCGACGTACGACTGGGGGATTCAGCTCTCGCTGCCCATCTTCGACGGCTTTCGTCGCGAGGGTCGAGTGACGGAGCAGGTCTCTGCCGCACGCGACCTCGAGATCCGCGCCAGGGATCTGCGTGCGCAGGTCGATGCCGACGTGCGCTCGGCGACGCTGAATCTGCGCTCGTCCAGCGAGGTGGTCGGCGCCGCACGCGAGCGGTTGTCGCTCGCCGAGCAGGAAGTCGCGCAGGCGCGCGAACGGTTTCAGGCGGGCGTGTCGGGCAATGCCGACGTCATTACCGCGTCCATCACGTTGAACACCGCGCGCACGCAGCTCGTCGACGCGCTCACGTCATACCAGGCCTCGCGCGTCGCACTCGCGAGAGCGCAAGGCTCCATCGCTACGCTCGACTGACCGCACTTCATTCATCGTTCGCTCTCCGTCTCTTCTCGCACGCTCGATCCGACAATGGCTTCCGCATCGCAATCGCAGGACACCGTCGCACGTCCCAATCGGGCCCGCATCGTCCTCGCGCTCGTCATCAGCGCCGCCCTCTTCGGGCTCGGCTGGGGAGTGAAGCAGTGGCTCTACGGCCGCACGCACGAATCCACCGACAACGCGCAGGTGGACGGCCACCTCGTCCCGGTGCTCGCGAAGGTCAGCGGCTACGTGACGGCGGTGACCGTCGCGGAAAATGACCGCGTGCGCAGCGACTCGACGCTCGTACGGATCGACGAGCGAGAGTACGGCGTGAAGCTCGCACAGGCCGACGCCGATCTCGCGGCGGCGCGCGCGGCCGCGGGGGGTCGAGGCGTGGAGGGGCAAGCGGAAGCGATGGTGCAGAACGCAACCGGCCAGCGCGCGGCGCTCGACGCCAACATCACCGCCGCGCGAGCCAATGCGACGAAGGCGGAAGCCGATCTCTCGCGCATGCGCGAGCTCGTCGCGAAGCAGATCGTCTCCCGCCAGCAGCTCGACGCGGCGCAGGCCGCCGCCGATGCGGCTCGCGCGCAGCTCGCCGCGGCGCAGCGCTCCGCAGGCGCGGCCGGTGCGGGCATCGTGAACGCGCAGGCTGGCGTGCGACTCGCGCAGGCGCGGCTGGCCGGCGCGCAGGCGTCGCGCGACAACGCGCAGCTTCAGCTTTCCTATACGCACATCACGGCACCGGTGTCCGGCATCATCTCCCGCAAGCAGGTCGAAGTCGGCCAGCTCGTGCAGGCGGGTCAGCCGCTGCTCACCGTCGTGTCGGACACGGGCGTGTGGGTGACGGCGAACTTCAAGGAGACGCAGCTCTCCGATCTGAAGGTCGGTCAGCCAGTGGAGCTCGACATCGACGCGTACGGTGGCTGTCACTCCAAGGGTGTCGTCGAGAGTGTCAGTGCCGCGACCGGCGCGAAGTTCGCGCTGCTTCCCCCCGACAACGCGACGGGCAACTTCACGAAGGTCGTGCAACGCGTGCCCGCGCGCATCAAGATCACCGAGGGCTGCGGAAAGGATCATCCGCTGCGACCCGGCATGTCGGTGTTCGCGCACGTCAGCACGAAGTAGCGTCGCAGCGAACGCACGCTCAGCGATAGATGACGACCATAGCTGCCCGGCCCGGCGGCGCCCACGGTGAGGCGAGCGCCCATTCCGACCGCCCCGCCGGCGCGCCCGTCGCTGCCGAAGACAAGTACAAATACAAGTATCTGATCGGGATTGCGGTGACGCTCGCGGCCGTGCTCGAGCTGATCGACACGTCGATCGTGAACGTGGCGATCCCCCACATGATGGGGAACTTCGGCGCGACACTCGATGAGATCTCGTGGGTGTCGACCGGCTACATCATCGCGAACGTCATCGTCATTCCGATGTCGAGCTGGCTCTCGGGCAATTTCGGTCGCAAGCGCTATCTCACCGGATCGATTCTCCTGTTCGTTGCGGCATCGTTTTTCTGTGGCGCGGCCGGCACGCTCGGCCAATTGGTCTTCTGGCGCGTTGTGCAGGGACTCGGCGGCGGCGCGCTTCTGTCCACGGCGCAAGCGACCCTCTTCGAGGCCTTTCCGCCGAAGGAAGTCGGTATCGGGCAGGCGATGTTCGGCGTCGGCGTGATGGTCGGGCCGACGATTGGTCCCACGCTCGGCGGCTATATCGTCGACAATCTGAACTGGCCCTGGATCTTCTACATCAACATTCCACTCGGCATCTTCGCCGCGTTCATGGTCTACAGCTACGTGCACGATTCGGCGCACCAGCAGAAGACCAACACGATCGACGGCAGCGGAATTCTTCTCCTTGCGCTCTGCGTTGGATCGCTGCAGTGGATGCTCGAGCGCGGCGAGCGTATGGATTGGTTCGATTCGCGCTTTGTCACGATGCTTGGTCTCACGGCTGTGATCTCGTTCGTGCTGCTGATCGTTCGTGAACTGTCGATCAAGGAGCCGGTGATCGATCTGCGTGTGTTGAAGAACAGACAGCTTGCCGCCGGCGTGACGATCGCCGCGTTCCTCGGATTCGCGCTGTACGCATCGGTGTTCGTGCTGCCGGTGTTTCTCCAGGGACTGCACGGGATGACCGCCAACCAGACGGGAATGATCATCCTTCCCGGAGCGCTGGCGTCGGCGCTCACCATGGCGTTCGTCGGCCCAAACTCCGCGCGCCTCGACGCGCGCGTGACAGTGCCGATTGGCGCGAGCCTCTTTTTCTATTCGATGTGGAGCCTGTCGCGGCTGACCTTCGACAGCGGCGCGCATGATCTCTTTTGGCCGCTCGTGTCGCGCGGCATCGGATTGGGACTGATCTTCGTGCCACTCACCGGCGCGACGATGGCGGAACTCGAGCCGGAACAGCTCGCGCAGGGAACGGGGATGTTCAACCTCACTCGTCAGCTTGGCGGGTCGCTCGGCATTGCGATCAGCGCGACGCTGCTGTCGCGCTTCACTGCTCAGTCCCGCGCACTGCTCGCCGAACATATCGTGATCGGCGATCCGACGACGATCACGCGAGTTGACGGACTCACGCGCGCATTGATCGGGAAGGGGATGAATGCGCTGTCGGCGAAGCAGCAGGCGCTGATGATCCTCGATCGGCAATTGCAGGGGCAGGCGAGCGTGCTGGCGTTCTCGAAATTGTATCTGCTCAGCGGAATCGCGCTGATGGCTTCGTTGCCCTTGTTGCTGCTGTTCAGGTCGGGGAAATCACGCGGACATGGGCCGGCTGCTCACTAATAGTGGGTTAGGTATCGGACGCGTATACCTCGACTACGGCGCTCCCATCTCTGGCGTAGCGCACGTACATCAGCCACGGCCGGCAGCACACCTGGCAGTCTTCGACGTACTCCTGGTCGCTCCCACTTCCTGGGTCGAGTGCGATCTCGTTTGCCTCACCGCAATGCGGGCAATGGACGATCGCTTCCGTCTCGGCGGTTCCGTCGCCGATGGGAAACTCCGATTCGATCTCCTCTTCCGTCCAGTCCCCGTCGTCACGCTCGCTCATTGCGTCAAAATAGCGCGCTGAGCACGGGTCGGCAGGGTTGTCCTCGCAAACTGAAACAGGCGTGTCCCCCAGCGTGGACACTGGTTTGGATACTTGATCGCTAAGTGAGTCAAGGCGAATGAGTTGACGAGTGTGTGTGATGCGGCGCACACGATGCCTCTGGGGCGTGCGAACGATCGACCTCTCTGGAGCCCACCTATGACGCTTCGCCATTTGTTTCCCGCTCGCGCCCGACTCGCTGCCGGCGCACTGTTGCTCCTCTCGGCGGGGGCGTGCTTCAGCAAGCGCGTCACGCGCATCGAGCCCACCGCGGTCACGGACCTCTCGGGGCGGTGGAACGACACCGACTCGCGGCTCGTCGCCAACCAGCTCGTCGAGCAGACGCTCGCGGCGGGATGGGCCAAGCGCTACACCGACCAGCATGGCGGAGAGGCGCCCACGGTCATCGTTGGCACGTTCGCCAACCGGACGATGGAGCACATCCAGGTCGGCACGTTCGTGAAGGACATCGAAAGGGCGCTGATCACGACCGGTGCGGCGCGCGTTGTCGCCTCGAGCAGCGAGCGAGGGGAGCTGCGCGATGAGCGGAAGGACCAACAGCAGTACTCCCGCGCCGACACTCGCGCTCGTCCGGGGCAGGAACTCGGCGCGCGCTACGCGCTCACCGGCGAGCTGCAGGCCATCGAGGACGTCGATGGACGCGAGCGCGTGGTCTTCTACCAGGTCGATGCGTCGCTCGTGGACCTGGAGACGAACACGAAAGTCTGGGTGGGCCAGCACAAGATCAAGAAGTATGTCGAGCGCGCCCGCTTCGGGCTCTGACCCACTCTCTCGGAGCACTGATCATGACACCCAATAAGCTTCCTCAGCTCGCGCCGACAGTCTTCATCACCGCGCTCTTCGCGGCGGCGTGCGCCAATCCGAAGCGCATCGATGAGGGCGTGCTCACCGTGATGCGCAATGGCGACCGGATCGAAGCGCCGACCCGCGCGGTCGATGCGGCCACGACGCAATCGCTCGAGTCGCAGATCGCCGGTCGCGAGCGTCGTGACTCCTTGAACGCGGTTGCCTTCGGCAACTGCGCACCGACGGTTTGCGCGTCCCTCGGACGCGGCGAGATCGCGCTCGGGATGACCGAAGCACAGGTGCTTGCCGCCACGCGCTCGACGGACATTGCGTGGACGGCGCGGCGCAGCGGCGGCGTTGCCGTGCTCTCGCCGCGCGATGCCGAGGCCGGTCCGCGCGATGCCGCCGGTCCAGTTGCGCTCGTGCAGCTTGCTGGCGGTACCGTGGCGAGCGTCACCTATCGTGAGCCCCAGGGGCTGCGGACGGTCAGCAATGCCTCCGACGCGAACGACGCGAACCGCACTCGCGCAGTCGCGCTCGTGAAAGAAGGCGACGCGCTCGCCGCAGCGGGTGACTTCACCGCAGCGCTCGACCGCTACGATCGCGCGAGCGTCGTGAACCGCGCCGACGCCGAGCTGCAGTACAAGATGGCGGCCTCGCTCGACAAGCTGCTGCGGCCAATCGAAGCGGAGCTGCGCTACAGGATGTTCCTCAATCAGCTCGAGATTCAGAAGATCGACGCACAGAGTAACGCGAACGCGAAGCTTGCGGACGCGATCGCTCGGGCGCGTGAGCGAATCATCGTGCTCGAGAAGAAGTAGCGGAAGATTCACACACTCGTCCGATGCGCACCCCCACCAGCGCGCGACTCATACGATCCATGTCCTGCAGTGCGGCGATCCTCGCCGCACTGCTTGGCGCGTCCGGGTGCGCCACGCTGCGCGCCACCCTGGGTGCCTACGAGACGGGCCCGCACGGCATCGCGCGTCCGCAGCAGCAGCTTCGCGACGCGCTGGCGCGCGCGGACTTTCCCGTGGCACTGGGATGGCACGAGGACGACGATCTGCTTCGCGAGCTCGGCGTGGGTGTGAGCAGCTACTACGCCGCACAGTTCGCGCGCAGTGCCGCTGTGCTCGACTCCGCCGCGCTGCTCGCCGACGACCGCATCACGAATAGCGTGTCGGGCAACGCGCTTTCACTGATCACGAACGATCTCGCGCGCCCCTATCAGCCGCGTCGTACCGAGCGGCTCTTCATTCCATACTACGGAATGCTTGCCTATGCTCGGCTGGAGCAGTGGGAGGACGCGGCGGTCGAGGCGCGCCGGCTCAGCGCGCTCCTCGCGCAGTACGCCGCGGACCGGACGGACGCCGAGCGCGCGACACATGCCACGCTGCACTACCTGGCCGGTGCCGTCTTCGAGCGAGCCGGAGAACGTGGCGAGGCACAGATTGCGTATCGCCTCGCTCGCACGCTGCTCCCGCAGCAGGTCGACAGCGCACGCGGCAATGGCGCGAAGGGAGAGGGCGATGTCCTCGTCGTCGTGGAGCGCGGGTTCGTCGCTCACCGCGCAACGGCGTCGATCAACGTCTTCCTTGGTGATTCGGATCGCGACTCGCTGATGAGCGAGGGCGTGCCACGCCATCCGCATCGCGGTCACGATCGGGATGGTGATGACGACGATGACAGCGGCTACTGGCTGTCGGTCGCATTTCCCTCGGTCCGTCGCGCAGAGCGTGCGGCCGGCGAGCCGATGCTCCTCGTCGATGGCGTGAATGTGGTGAATGCGCGTGTCGCGTCGCTGCTTGACGATGCGACCGTAGCGGATGCAGGGCGTGAGCGGACGGCATTGCTCGCTCGAGCGGTCGCGAGAGCAGCCGCCAAGTACGTCGTCACGAAAGCCGTGAAAGACAAGAAGGGCGAGGTCGCCGGCTCCATCGCCAACATCGGCGCGTCGCTGCTCGAGCGGGCCGACATTCGTTCGTGGCACCTGCTGCCGCAGGAGATCACACTGCTTCGCGCGCATGCACCAGCAGGGCAGCGTCAGCTACAGCTCGCGATTGGCTCGGAGGCAAGCCGTATCGAGATCGGTCCGGTCAACGTTCGCGCGGGGATGGTGACGATCGCCGCGGTGCGGCTGTGGCGTGATCCGGCGACGCGATGAGCGTGTCTTCTTGCGTCATCGCTCCATTCACGAGCCGCCAGATCCCCAGCTCGTTACGGCTTCTCAGGGCCGCCGGCAGCGAATCCTCCGGAAAGTTCTGAAAACACACCGGCCGGGCAAAGCGCGTGATCGCGGCCGTGCCCACCGACGTCGAGCGCGAATCGGACGACGCTGGATATGGTCCGCCGTGCTGCATCGCATGTCCGACCTCGACACCGGTCGGATAGCCGTTGAACAACAGACGTCCAACCTTGCGCTGCAGAATCTCCACCAGACGTGAGTGCTCGCGCAGCTCGTCCGGCGTGCCGTGGATCGTTGCGGTCAACTGCCCGTCGAGCGCCTCGGCGACTCGCTCCAGATCGGCGGCGTCATTCGCGACGACGACGATCGACACGGGCCCGAACATCTCCTCCTGCAACTCGCGATCGGCGAGAAAGCGCGCGGCGCCGACACGAAGGAGCGCAGGGCGCGCACGCGGACCACGCATGTCGCTGGATGCGGGCGTGAGACTTTCTACCTCCTTTGTTCTCGCCCGCTCTACCGCACGGTTATAGCCGGCGCCGAGCTGCTCATAGAGCATCACTCCCGCGTCAGCGCCGGCGAGTTTCTCGGTGAGCGCCTCGGCCACGCGCGAAAGGGCCTCTCCCCCGATTCCGACGACCACGCCGGGATTCGTGCAGAATTGACCGACTCCCATCGTGATCGCGTTCGCAAGGCCCTGCGCGACTGCATCCCCGCGCTCTGCCGCCGCGGAGGGAAGGAGAAACACGGGGTTGATGCTGCCCATCTCCGCGTAGACCGGAATGGGCTCGGGGCGCGCAGCTGCCGCGTCGAAGATCGCTCGGCCACCGCGCAAGCTGCCGGTAAAGCCAACCGCACACGTGAGGGGATGCCGGACAATCGACATCCCGACGTCGTGCGACCAGCCATGCAGCAGCGAGAACACTCCACCGGGCAGCTCGGCGCGACTCGCCGCTCTTGAGATCGCCCTCGCTGCCAGCTCCGAGGTGCCGGGATGCGCGGGGTGCGCCTTGAACACGATGGTGCAGCCTGCGGCGAGCGCGGAGGCGGTGTCGCCGCCCGGAACCGAGAAGGCCAGCGGAAAGTTGCTCGCGCCGAACACTGCCACCGGACCGAGGGGAACAAGCATGCGGCGCAGGTCGGGCTTCGGCAGGGGAGCACGCGCTGCGTCGCCCGTGTCGATGCGCGCTTCGACCCATGAGCCTTCCTCCAGATAGTCGGCAAAGAGCCTGAGCTGCCCGACCGTACGTCCACGCTCACCCTCGAGTCGTGCCATGGGGAGCGCCGTCTCGGCATGCGCGCGCTCGAGAAGCTGCGGACCAAGCGCGATCAACTCGTCGGCGATGGCGCGGAGAAAGACCGCGCGATGCTGCGGCGTCGTTCGGCCATAGACGCGAAACGCTTGCTCCGCCGCCCGGAGTGCGCGGTCTACCTCGGCGGCGCTGGCCTCGTGGAACTCCGGTTCGAGCGTAGCACCACTCGCAGGATTCGCCGCGCGAAACCGAATGTCCGTCTCAGAGCTCGACGTGCCGCCGATGAGATTGCCGCCGGTTAGCTCCATGGGATCTCCGTCAATTTGGTTGCGCAAGGCTAGCCATTGCGGTTGCTGGTAAACTGCTCTCCCATCATTTGTGAGAGAAGTTTAAGGTTTTTCCCACCGCCCACTCCGCGCCGACCTGAACAGCGCATCGATGACGGACATGTTTCCAATCGCGTCCTCGAGACCCACCGGCACCACGCCCACGCCGCGTACCGCTTCAGAGAAGCGCTCGCCCTGCAGACGATATTGATCAACCGCCGGCAGCGTGACCGTCTCGGCACCCGCTCCGGCGAATTGACGTCCGTCGTCGATGACGATGCGGCACTCGTGATCGGCCGGCGCGTTGAAGGGGATCTCGATCTCGATGCGCCCTTCCGTGCCATACACCTGCATGTTCTGGTACGGAACGAGCTGTGTGGCGCAGGTGAAGCTCGCTTGGCCCGAGGGGAAGCGGAGCAGCGCTGACGCCAGCCGGTCGATCCGCATGTCCGGATCGCGATCCAGCGCGGCGATCACGTCGCTCGGTTCCTCGCCGAAGAGCCACCGCGAGAGCGTGATTGGGTAGCAGCCGATGTCCATCAGCGCGCCACCGCCCCAGTCGAGGCGGCTGCGGATATCGTTCGGGTCGCGACGGAAATAGCTGAAATGGCCGGCGACGAGCCGCAGCTCGCCGATGCGTCCCTCCGCGATCAGCTCGCGCACCGCCGCCCACTGCGGATGCGCGCGCACCATGAAGGCCTCGGCGATCTGAACACCGGTCCGATCGCGCACTTCCAGGAGCTGTTCGGCCTCGGCCGCGGTGAGCGCGAGCGGTTTCTCGCAGAGCACGTGCTTTCCAGCCTCTGCGGCGCGTATCGTCCAGGGGACGTGCAGGTGATTCGGCAGCGGGTTGTAGATCGCTTCGACATCCGGATCTGCGATCATCTCCTCGTACGAGCCGTACGCGTGCGCAATACCGAGCGTTTCCGCGGCTCGCTGCGCCTTGGCGAGGTCGCGCGATGCGATCGCGACGACAGGCGTGTGCAAGCTGTGCTGCATTGCGGGAACGACTTTCTGTAGCGCGATGTTCGCGGTGCCGAGCACGCCCCAGCGCACGGGCTTGTGGTCTGTCATGTCGGGGGGAGTGCTGCGTCGCGTCTTCATGCACTGAAGTCTGCTGCGGCGCAGCGCGTCGCGACAGGGCGCGTCTCCCCATGCGGGCCCTTTCTTCGCGTCGTCGTGGGGATCGGGGGACGCTGAGGAAAGACAACGCCTTCGCGGACCTTCGCGTATTCAGTACATGCCAAACTGGAACTCCATTTCGCTCCCTGACGCGCCACCGCCGAAAGGGCCGTACAGCCCTGCCGTTCGCGCCGGCGGATTCATCTATGTGAGCGGGCAAACGCCGCGCGATCCGATCTCCGGCGCGCTCGTGGGCAACGACGTGGCAACGCAAGCGCGACAGTCGCTGTCTAACGTGCAACGCTTGCTCGCCGAGGCTGGCGCGAGCATGAGCGACGTGGTCAGCGTGATCATCTATCTCGCCGATGTGGATGACTGGGCGACGATGAATTCTGTGTACACCGACTTTTTCACCGCTCCCTTTCCAAGCCGAACGGCGGTTGGAGTGGAGCTTCGTGGCATTCTCGTGGAAATCAGCGCCGTCGCATACGTCGGCGCTTAACGATTGGCGAAAAGGGACGTCTTCCAGTGTGGGAGCGCGATGGTGCGCTCCGACTCACAGGAGGAACGATGCACAAATCTCGTGTAATTGCACTCGTCGTCGCGTCAATCGTGTCGACTGCTGCTTTCGCAGGCGCTCAGTCCGCTACACCGGACACGGTGGCTTCCGCTCGTGCCGGTCGGGTAGCCAAGGCTGGGAAGGGACCTGGCGGACCACTTCGCGGAGTGAAGCTCAGCGCGGCGGAGAAGACGAAGGTCAAGGAGATTCGTGGCAGCTATCGCCCGCAGGCGAAGGCGCTGCATGAGTCGCTGATGCCCGCCATGCAGGAAGCTCGGGCTGCACGACAGAAGGGCGACACCGCCACCATGCGTGCCGTGCTGGAGCGTACGAAGGGCGACCGCGCAAAGCTGCGGGCGCTGATGGAGCGGCAGAAGACAGACGTTCGCGCGGCACTCTCGCCGGAGCATCAGAAGCAGTTCGACGCCAACGTGCAGCAGGCGAGTCAGCGCCGCGCCGCGATGGCGAAGAAGGGCAGAGGCAACCACGCGAAGTTGCACCGTGGCGGCCGTGGTCTCGGATTCGGCGAGCGGCTTCCCAACGCCTGATCGGGTGCAATTGTAGTCATGGATAGCGAGGGAAAGTGTTGGGCGCTGGTGGGGCGCACTTCACGAACCTGAGCGATCACGGATGGGTCGATGGCAACGCCATCGGCCCATTTGTGCGTATACTGAGAGACGCGCCAACCCGACCTGGCGCGCTGTTCGCCCCCACCTTCGAGGCCTCGATGTATTCCACCGCACGTGCGGCGCTCCTGCTCGCCGTCAGCGCCGCGCCAGCTGTCGCGCAACAGACCACGACACCGCGCGCATTCCAGCTCGCCGACTGGTACAAGCTCACCACGCTGAGCTCGCCCGCTACCTCGCCCTCCGGCGACAAAGTTGCCTTCACGGTCACCACGGTGCGCGAGTCGGAGAACAAGCGCCACAGCGAGGTGTGGGTCGTCCCCACATCGGGTGGCGAGCCGCAGCGTTTCACGTCCCCGAGCACCGAGAGTAGCGCACCACGCTGGTCGCCCGATGGCCGTTATCTGTTCTTCACCTCCTTGCGCACTGGTGGAAAGGGGAACACCTGGGCAATTCGCATGGATCAGCCGAGCGGAGAGGCGACGCAACTCGAAAAATATCCGGCGGGTTCCACGCCCAGCGATCATCGCTTTGCCGTTTGGGCAGACGCGGATTCCGCCCCCGCGGCCGACTCGACCAGGATGAAGGACGACCCGTTCGACAAGATGCAGCCGATGGCACGGCCGCCGTACGGCGCCATCACGAAGCCGACGAGCGCCGCGCGCTTCGATGGCCGACACATCACGGACATGCGCTTCAAGTCGAACGATCGCGGCTACGTTCCGTCCCCAAAGGAGGCGCGCGTCTATCGTCCCTCGCAGCTCTGGATGCAGAGCTTCGACGGCTCGGCGAAGAAGCGCCTCACCAATACCGCATATTCGCATCGGAACGCGAGCGTCAGCCCCGATGGCCGCTGGATCGCCTTCATCGCGGACGTCGAGCTTCGTCCCGATTCCGTCGTGGAGCATGAGCGCGATTCACTCGCCTTTCTCCCGTACGACGCGAAGCGCGACGAGGCACAGCGCAATGACGCCGATATTTTTCTGGTGTCAATTGACGGCGGCGCTCCGCGGCGCGTTGCGCGCTGGATGGGCAGCGAGAACGATCTCACCTGGTCGCCGGACTCGAAGCGGCTCGCCTTCATCGGCCGTGCGACGCGCACCGCGTCGGCCAGGATCTACATCGTCGATCCCGCGGGTGGCACGCCGGACAACGTGCTCGCGTCGTCGTTCAAGTATGAGCCGTCGGGAATGGATTGGCTGCCGGACGGCAGCATCCAGTTCAACGCCGACGTCGGCGGCAGCAGCGGCCTGTTCCGGTTGAACACCGAAACGAAGCAGGCGATACAACTGCTCGGCGGACGTCGCAAGATGAGTGGCTTCAGCTACGACGCGGCAGGAAAGCGCGTCGCCTACATCTCGACCAGCACGACAAAGCCTGTTGAGCTTTACATCGCGGACGCTAATGGCAGCAATGAACGGAAGCTCACCACCTTCAATGACCGGCTCGCAACCGAGGTTGCGTTCAGCGACGCGGAGCGCTTCACGTACAAGTCGGTTGGCGGCATGGAGATCGAAGGCTGGCTGATGAAGCCGTACGGATACGTCGCGGGCAAGAAATATCCGGTCGTGCTGTACATCCACGGCGGACC
>Ga0208587_1000135_pt1 | contig 38056 bp, 32 predicted proteins | sample NGESurdeep092012_7_FD_184472 | JGI IMG/M metagenome (GOLD analysis project Ga0208587, IMG submission 184472) | Arctic peat soil microbial communities from Barrow, Alaska - NGEE Surface sample 210 deep-092012 (SPAdes) | ecosystem: Environmental > Terrestrial > Soil > Wetlands > Peat ...
TGCATCAGTCGGAAATCCCGCATTCCTCTTCTGCATTCTGCATCAGTCGGAAATCCCGCATTCCTCTTCTGCATTCTGCATCAGTCGGAAATCCCGCATCGCACTACCTGTGCCGCAGAAACTCTCCCGCCCTGTGCCGCTCGCGCATCGCGACATACGAGACGTGTCCCTCCGCGAGCCGGGCGCGCTGCTCGGGGTTCAGCGTCCCCACCACCTTGCCCGGAACGCCGAGCACCAGGCTGCCGGGCGGAATCACGGTGCCTTCCGCTACCACGGCGCCGGCTCCGATCAGGCTCCCCCGCCCCACAACGACGCTGTTCAGCACCACCGCGCCCATCCCGATCAGCACATCGTCCTGCACGAGCGCGCCGTGCACGATCGCCCGGTGCCCGATCGTCACGCGATTGCCGATGATGCATGGGATTCCCTCCTCGCAGTGCAGCACCGCTCCATCCTGCACGTTGCTGTCCTCACCGACTTCGATGCGATCAACGTCGCCGCGCAGCACGGCCGTGGGCCAGACGCTCGAGCGCGCACCGAGGTGCACGTCGCCGATCACGACGGCCGAATCATGGATGAATGCGGACGGATGGATCATCAGAAAGCCAACCCCAGCGCGAAGTACACGACGACGTTCCCTCCCCCAAAATACTGACGTCCCGCCAATGGCGTCGCCATGCCGAAACGAAACGTGTACGGCACGTCGTAGTCGAACGCGGCATCGAGATGCAGCTCGGCACCCGCGCTCGCCATCCAGTCGTGCGGCGTCCCGTCCGGGCAGAGCACGGATGCCGTGAGCCCGTACGGACACCACGCGCTCGCTGCATCGGCGAACACGATGGCGCTCACGCGCTGCAGGAACACCGGGAGCATCTTCAGTCCCGCCGCGGGCACGGCAATTGGCGCGCGATACTCGAAGTTCGCCCCGAGTGCGCGCGTTCCCAGTTGCACTCCCGCGGGAAACCCGCGAGCAAAAAAGGTTCGCTGCGGATCGCCGAGCGTGACGCCGGGCGCGATGCTCAGCGTCGATCCGCTGATGCCGCCCGCGTGGAGCTCATCGGTGGCCTTCTCATCTTCCCAGCCGGCCGCGACCCGGAACGCCAGCACGTGGTGCGCGAACCCCGGCAAGTCGAGCGACTTGAACGCCGACGCCACACCGATCACGCTCGTGCTGCGCGTGGACGCCGGATCGTCCTCCAGCCAGCGCTGCCTCGCCGACACGGCAAGCTGTATTCCGTCTTCCGGCGAGATCGCGAGCGCCGGCCGGCGGGCATTGCTCCATCCCGCATTCACGAAGAAGGCAGGATAGGCATACACGGTCGTGAATCCCGTGTCGAGCTTCGCAATCAGCGATCTCGGCTCGGTTCGATAATCCTGCCACTCCGTCTCCACGCCCACCGAGAGGTACGCGTGCGATGTGACCCGCGGCCGCAAACCCGTGAGCGCGACGTCGACGATCCTGCGCCGGCGCGAAATCGTGCCGGCGGGGAACTTCGTACCGGCCGAATTCGTGCCGACGACGGCCCCATGCTCCCAGTCCTCCTGCGTCGTCACGCCGAGCACCGGATTGCCGAACCCCGCATACTGATACGAGACGTTCCAGTTCGGCTCCTGGTGACGCGGCTCGTACGTCAGCTGCAGTTCGTACTGGTGACGCCCGATCACGTCGCTTCCGCTCGTGAGGAAGCCGAACATCGGGCGGCGGTCGTCGCTCTGCTCGAGCGCGGGGAGCCAATAGCTCGGCAGCATCGACCGAAACGGTGAGTACGATCGCGCCGGCGTGCCGACCGTGACGCTGGTGTCGCGCCGCGATTTCGCCAGCACGCTGGTGGAATCCGCCGCGGGAAAGGTTCCCTGCGCCGGAACGAGCGCCACGTGGAACCCATCGCCCCTGTACTGCAGCGTCGCGAGCTGCGTGCCGTCGGGACTCGGCTCGTTCTCGAACAGCCCCGTCGCGGATTCCGCCATGCGCACGAGCGAACCGTCCGCGACGGTCGCGCGATAGAGCGCCGAGCGGCCACTGCGATCGCTCGTGAAATAGATCATACGATCGTCCGCGGCCCAGCTCGGCGCGTTGTTCACGGCGTGCGCGTGCCCGACCGTCTTGATCACGCGGCCGGCGGCGTCGAGAATCACGATCTCGCTCTCGGCGCCATGCCTCCATCGCGTCGCCGCGATGCGCGTTCCGTCGTGCGACCACCGAGGCTCCGACCACACCGTGTCGGGGTGCGCGCCGGTGAGCGGAGAGATCTCGACCGAGTCTCCCGACACGTTCACGCGGACCAGCCGGTCGGCGCCGGGTGTCACCTGCACGGCGACGATGTCAATCGATGGAGACAAGCCGCCATGGGCATCGCCGCGTACTCGCGCGTCCGGCTGCATGAGACGCGCACCCTGCGTCAGCCGGCGGGTCCTGCCCTCCTGCTCGAGATACAGGTCGTTGCGAAGCGTGTACGAATCCACGAAATCCGCTTCGGCAAACACGCGCGAACCGTTCGCCAGCGGTGACGTGATGTCCAGCGTCTTCCGCACGGCGAGCAGACTCGGCTGCCCGCCCGTCGTCGCGACCTCACGAAGCGCGGGAAGCGAGCGGCCGTCGTCACTGGCGTACGCGATGTGCTCCGGATCGATCCATCGAAGACGCTCCGCGGTCCATCCGCGGCCGGTGATGTCGCGTATCGGCGCGCTCGTCGCGGCCAGTGAGAACGCGTTGCGTCGGATGGAGTCCGTCCACGCGCGCCACGCGCTGTCGAACGACACGCCGAATCCGCGCTTCGCGTTCGCGTTGAGCAGAAAGGGAATCGTGCGTCCCGCGCTCGCGTCCACGAAGTCGCGCATCTTCGCGGGCCCCTGCGTGCGCGCGACGAAATCCATCAGCAGCGAACCGTACGCGTACGCCGTCTGGCCGAGTGGATAGCGCAGCGTCGACGCCGACAGCGCGTTCAGCGCGGGCGTGACGCTGTCGAGTGCCTGCGCGCGCACGATCATCGCGTGGTCGGTGCCGACGATGCGGCCCGAGCCGGTGAGGCGCGACTCGTAGTAGACGGCGATCCCCTCGTCGAGCCAGCTTGGCGTGTACAGGTTCGGGAAGAGGAACGGGTTGCGGCCGAGCACGTATTGCGCCGCACGCCACCAGCCGGCCGTGCGGTCGAGATGGAAGATGTGCGTGAGCTCATGGGTCACGACGAGGTCTATCCAGTCGTCGAGAAAACTCAGCGACGTCGCATCGACCGTCGGGCGCGCGTAGATGACGATGCGGTTCGTCGGAAAGACCGTCGCATACCCGTTCGAGACGTCGAGATTGTCGCCGATCGTGAGATCGATCGGACCGCGCGGTTCGTGCAGTTCCTTCGCGAGGCGGCCGTACGCGCGCTCGATGCTGCCCGCGGCACGGCGCGCGACCGGCTCGAGTCCCGGCGCGAAGTTGACGTGAAAATGTTCGGTGGTGATCGTCTGCCAGTGCAGGTCGGGCGCGACCTGCGCCTGCGAAGCGGACGCGACGAAGAACGTGCAGAACAGGATCGTGTACGGCGCGCGCACTGCGAGCGCCGGCCAGCGGCGGAGAAGGACCGTCACTGCCTGGCCGCGAACGAGCGGAAGTATTCTTCGAGGCCTTCGACGATTCCCGCGGCGTATCGCTTTTGAAAACTCTCGTCGCGGAGCGCCGCTTCCTGCTCGGGGACGATCAGGAACGCTCCCTCGCAGAGAATCGCCGGCATCCAGCTCTGCCGCGCGACCGCGAGGTTGTCGTAGTTGATGCCCAGATCGGGGAGCCCGATCTGGCGCACGAGCCCGCGCTGCACGGCGCGCGCGAGCGGTTCGGCCTGATCGAAAAAGAAGTAGGTGTTGGTGCCGTTCCTCGCGCGATACGGATTGACGCCGTCGGGATATGCGTTGAGATGAACGCTGACGAATGCTTCCGCGCTTGCGCGGCGGGCCGAGATGGGGCGGTCGCCGAGGGGAACGGGGGCGCGCGTGGTGCGCGTCATGACGACCGTGGCGCCCTTGGCCTCGAGCATGGCGCGCAGCTGCTGTGCCACCGCGAGCACCGCGTCGCCCTCGTACAATCCGGTCGGTCCGGTCGAGCCGATCGGCGGATGTCCCGGATCGACGGCGATCACGCGGCCCGCGAGCGGGCGCGCGGCGTCGACGGTGGGCGCATGCCGCACGCGCAGCACGAACGCTCCGCGATCCCACAGTGCGAGCCAGCCGAACGCCTGCTGGCGGAGGTGCACCGTGAAGCGAATGCGGTCTGACGACGCTTGTTCCCAAGTCACGTCGCGAACGGTGGGATCGTTCGTGGCGAAGTTCACGATGTCGACGTTGGAGACTGTACTGTAGAGGGTCAGGATGAGCGCATCCCCACTTACCTCTACCTGATAGGCCGGCTTCTCCGTCACTGGAATGCGGAGGTCGGTGAATTGTTCGTTGGCGGTCACCCGCGAGTTGGACGCCGTGCGGCGCGGGCGCGAGCCAGCCGGGTCGACGAATTGGACGGCCTTCTGGTCCACCCATGCCTCGAGCTGCGAGTCGAGCCGGACGCGGTACGAGGTTCCGCGCATTCCGGTGAGTTCCACGATGGTGCCCGGAAAGAGGAACCACTTGTACGTGCCGTTGGGCGTCGGGCGCAGGATGCTCACCTGATCGGTGTCGCTGGCCGCGTCGACATCGGCGTTCAGCAGGGAGACGTAGCGACTGGGCGCCGCGTCCATCGCCACGACCGCGGCCGTCTGAACGGTGACCGAGTCGCGACCGCGGCGCACGACGATGGTTCCGGCGTGCGCGAGATCGCGCGCGTTCACATCGGTGCTCCATGCGACTCCCGCACCGTGGATCAGCGGACGCGCGGTTCCGTCGCTCAGCTGCAGCACGACGTTCGCGTTCGCGGGCGCCCGGACCGAGACGCGCACGCGCTCGTCACCGCGCAGTCCGACCGTTCCCGATGGTGTCACGCTGCCCCGGTCGACCGCGAGCGGTCCGGTGTCGGGGAGCGGCGTGGGAAGCGGTCGGAGCGTAACCGGAACCGTCGCGCTCGCAACGTCAGAACCTCTTGTCGCGTGCAATTCGTACCGGGGAGCGTCGCCCGCCGGAACCCTGAGCCACGCGAGAAAGGCACCGTTCGGAAGGACGGGAACGTCGATGCCGTCGATCGTCAGTTGTGCGGAGCCGGAGCCGGTGGATCCGAAAATGAAGTTCGAGTCGCGAACGGTCAGTACCTGGTTGGGAGCCGGGTACACGACACGTAGATTCAGTGGACCATCCACGGTCGGAATGGGCGGCAGCGAGGGAGCGGTCACCGGGACGGCCGCGGTTGCCGGTCGAGCCGGCGCGCCGGCAGGGGCGGCCGCTGGCGGGACGGGGGCGGCAGCCGGAGGAGGAGCGAGCACGGGCCCCGGCGCCCGCGAACAGGCAGCCAGAAGAGCGAGCGCGACGGCTCGGCGATGTGGTGCCAGACCCATACGCGACAACCATATGGAGGCGTTCGACTGGCCGCTACCCGAACCCCGGTCTATATTCGCCCCGCTCAGGACAAAATGACCATCCCTCGCCGCGTCGCGGGATGCTATCGGAGATGATCGAGTGAATCGCTGCGGCTTCTGTGGCCGTGAGAATGATGAGCAGTCCAAGTTCTGCATCGACTGCGGCAAGCCCGTGGTCAAGGGCGGGGCTCGTGTCATCTCAGTGCCCGCGGTGCTCAAGCCGTCGGGCGCATACGTCGAGCGTCCGGCCGGTTCCGAACCCGTTCGCGCCTCGAAGGGAATTCCCGATACCCGCGTCTCGTCCGCCGCGGCTCCGAAGGAAGGCATGGTGAAAGCCTGCGCAAGCTGTGGAAAGGCCGTCGATTCCGCGCTGCCGTTCTGCCCGCACTGCGGCACGCGTGTCGACGGTGCGTCCGCGAAACGCAGCAGCACCGCGACCTTCACAGCGCGTGGCACTGGAACGGGGCCGAAGCTCTCGCTGCTCGACGAAGCGGGCGAGGTGAAGAAGTCGTTCACGCTCGATCGCGGCGAGGCCTCGTTCGGCCGCAGCGAAGGCGACATTCGTTTTCCGGAAGACGTATTCCTGAGTCCGATTCATGCGCAGATCTCGATGCGTGACGGCCAGCTCCTCGTCCGCGACCTCGGCTCTCGCAACGGCACATGGGTCTTCACCGACGGACCGTACCGCCTGCAGGACGGCGACACGATCCTCATCGGCTCGCAGCTGATTCGCTTCCGGCGGCTCGGCTATCCAGGCCCTCACCCGCCGGAAGCAGACCAGACGCGTCGCCTCGGATCGTTCACGCCGAGCGCCGACATCGCGGTGCTCGCGCAGCTGCGCGCCGACGGCAGCGCGCGCGACACGATGCACCTCTCGCCCGCGCGCAGCGTGAAGATCGGCCGCGACCAGGGCGACTGGGTGTTTCCGTACGATCAAACGATGAGCGGCAAGCACGCCGAAGTTCGCAGCGAGGACCTCGAGTTCATCGTGCTCGACGACGGCAGCCGCAACGGCATCGCCATCGCGGTGCGTGGCGAGCGCGCGGTGAAGGCGGGCCAGCGTTTCCTGATCGGCGACCAGACCCTGCGCGTGGAGAGCGTGTGAGCGACCAGAAAGTCTGTCCGACGTGCGGCACCGAGTATCCGCTGTCGGAGCGGTTCTGCCCGAGGGATGGAACGGCACTGCGCAGCTCGAATGCGCAGGCCGACCTGATCGGATCGATCGTCGCCGAGCGCTATCACATCCTCAAGAAGCTCGGTGAGGGCGGGATGGGCACGGTGTATCTCGCCGAGCACGTGAAGATGGGAAGAAAGGCCGCGTTGAAAGTCATGAATCCGGGGATGAATTCCGATCCCGACGCTATCGCGCGGTTCAATAGAGAGGCGGCGAACGCGAGCCGGCTCAACCATGCGAACGTTTGCGCCATCTATGACTTCGGCGAGACGCCCGAGGGATTGATATACCTCGCGATGGAGTTCATTGAGGGCGAATCGCTGACGAGCATCATCGAGAAGAACGGATTCCTGCCGGCGCCGCGCGCGGCGGCGATCATCCATCAGGCGGCGGACGCGCTGGCGGTAGCCCACGACTACGGGATCGTACATCGCGACTTGAAGCCGGACAACATCATGATCGCGAAGGACCGCGATGGCAGCGACGTGGTGAAGGTGGTGGACTTCGGCATCGCGAAGGCGAGCTCGAGCGACGCGCAGAAGGTGACGAAGACGGGACTGGTGGTGGGCACTCCCGAGTACATGAGTCCCGAGCAGCTCGCGGGCGACAAGCTGGACGGACGCAGCGACATCTATTCGCTCGGGCTCGTGGCCTTCAACTGCCTGACCGGGCTGCTGCCGTTCCCGAGCAACTCCGCGCAGGAAGCGATGATCATGCGGCTCACCGACCAGCCGAAGACGCTGGCCGAGATGAAGCCCGATATCGACTGGCCGCCGGAACTGCAGGCCGTGATGGACAAGGTGCTCGCGCGCGATGCGGACGAGCGGTATCAGAAGTCGGCGGAGTTCGGCCGCGACATCGCGAAGGCCGTGGAGAACATGCCGGCGGCTATTGCGGCGGCGGCGGGGACGATGGTGATGGGGGCGGCGGGCGCGGACGTTCCGAAGACGCGGATGGCGTCGAAGGGTGGGGCGACGGCGAAGATCGAGGCGCCGGCGCCCGCGCCTGTGGTGGCGGCCCCGGCGAAGAAGAGTCCGGTGATGATGATCGTCGCGGCGGTGGTGGTGCTCGCGGGGATCGGGGGGGCGGTGGTGTTCATGAAGGGCGGCGGCGGTTCGGCGGCCGCGCCGAAGAGCGACGTTGCGGCGCCGAGCGCACCGGCCAACAACCCAACTCAGACCCCGGTAGACCCGAAGGCGGGCGGACAGCCCAACGCGCAGGCGGCAGGAACGACATCCGAGAAGGGCAGCACGAAGCTGATGGACAAGTCGTTGGGCAAGCCGCCGGCCAACAATTTGCAGACCACAGCTCCGGCCGGACCAGCGCCGTCCGGCGAGAGTCCGACGGCAGTAATCGCCCGCTGGCAGAAGAAGCTTGAGGACACGGATCACCCTGCGGGCGAAGCCGAAGGCAAGCAGGCGATTGCCGCGATCAATCCGCTGATCGAGAAACTCACCGTCCAGGACCGCAGTAATGCGGTGTATGTGCAGCTGCTGGCCTATGCGGCCGAGGACAATGATGTGCTCTTCTGCAGAGCGTACTCGGAGGTCACCAAGAGTGACGGGAACAGCAACCACCTGAAAACCGCAGCGATGATGTCGCAGGGCCGCAACTGCAAGTGAGTGAGGAGTCCGCAGTCGTTTTGAGAGCTTCCGTGACCCACATCACCAGAGAACAGCAGATCTGCTCCTCGCGCACCCTCCGACTGCCGCGTTAGCTTCCACTGGCCAATAATCAGCCCGCCACGTAACCTCGCCTTCGTGACCGCCAACAGCTTCCCCAATTCCGGCGAGATCATCGTCCACGTCTTCGGCAAAACCGACGTGGGGCGCACGCGCGAGCACAACGAAGATTCGTTCGTCGTCGCGGACCTCAACACCATGAACGCGACGCTCCAGCCCGAAGTGCGCACGCACCGTCCGGGCGAGATGGGATCGCTCTTCATGGTCGCCGACGGCATGGGCGGCGCCGCCGCCGGCGAAATCGCGAGCGCCATGGCGACGGAGGTCGTGCTGCAGGAACTCGACTCGCGCTGGCGCAACGCCGCGCAGCACGACTCCGAGACATTCGCGCGCGCCATCAAGGCCGCCGCGGAGACCGCGAACGCCCGCATCCATCGCTACGCCACCGAACATCCCGAGAATCGCGGGATGGGCACTACCGCCACGATCGCCGGCCTGCTCGCCGACACGCTCTACCTCGCGCAGGTCGGCGACAGCCGCGCCTACCTTGTGCGCAATGGCATCGCCCAGCAGATCACGAAGGACCAGTCGCTCATGCAGAAGCTCGTCGAGGCGGGCGAGCTCACCGCAGAGGAAGCTGAGGTCAGCGAGCGCCGCAACATCATTCTGCAGGCGCTCGGCCCCGAGCCGGTGGTGAAGGTCGATCTCACACATCAGCAGGTGCGGCGAGGCGACGTGCTCGTGCTCTGCAGCGACGGCCTCTCCGGCCAGATCCGCACCGCCGACATCGCGCGCGTGGTCGAGGAACAGCCCGACCTCGTCAACGTCTGCAAGCAGCTGATCGATCTCGCGAACGAGGCCGGCGGCCCCGACAACATCACGGTGATCGCCGTGCGCTTCGACGGCGCTGGACTCAGCGCCGCATCAGCCGGCGAAGGCGTGGGACATCAGCCGTACACCAGCCAGTCCGAATCGCGCACGACGATGCCAGTCAACCTGAGCGCGGTGCGGGCGCTGGAAGACGAAGCCAACAGCGCACCGAAGACCGGCCGTACGGTCACGCTGCCGCGCCGCTCGCCGACCGCCTCGAGCTCGCCGACCGCGCCGATGGAGCCCATCGCGCGCGTGCCGCTCCCCGAAGGACGCGTTCCGAAGACCGGGCTGCGCCTGATCTTCGGCGCGATCGCCCTCGCCATCATCGGCTGGCTCTACTACAAGTTCCGCGGCTGATGCGCGTCGAGCTGCGCATCACCAGCGGGTCGCGCGCTGGCCAGCGCGAGCTGTTCGACAAGTCGGTCATCAGCATCGGCCGCCACCCGCTCAACGACTTGCGCTTCGATCCGGAACGTGATCCCGACGCCTCGTCGCGCCACGCGGAGATCCGCATCCTCGGCGACAAGGCGACGCTGCACGATCTCGACAGCACGAACGGCACCTTCGTGAACGGGCAGCGCATTGCCGGCGAGCGCGCGCTGTTCGACGGCGATCTCATGTCGTTCGGACGCGAAGGGCCGGCGGTGGAGTTCCACGCGGTGACCGCCGTGGCCGCGACCGACCGTACGGGCGCTTCGGGGGGCAGCGCCGCCGCTGCGACGCCGGCCGCCGCGCCATCTGCTCCGTCCGCTCCAGTCGCGTCAGCCGCGCCGCCGCGCCGCGACACCGTCGCGCGAATCGCGGACGCGGTGCACGCGCAGACCGGCACGCTGCGCAAGATGGTGATCGGGCTGGGCGTGCTCGTCGTGATCGGCGCCGGCGCCGCGTACTGGATCGGCCATCGTGATTCCGCGCAGGCACAGGCCCGCGTGGACGAGCTGCTCAAGCGCAACGATTCCCTGAGCGCGATGTTCGAGAAGACGGTCGGCTCCATGAAGGGGCGCGTCGCGGGACTCGACTCGGCGCTCGCCGCGTCGAAGAAGGAAACGGACCAGATTCGCTCGCGCATCAAGGGAGAGATGCAAAAGGGCGGCGACGCGAACGTCAAAGACCTCTCAGCGCGGCTCGACAAGGCCGAGAGGCGGCAGCGCGCGCTCGTGTCGGCCGGCAACGTGGATTACGAGTCTATCGCCGCGAAGAACGGGCCCGCGATCGTGTTCATCGCGGTCGAGGAGGCAGGCGGCGAGTACATGAGCGGCTCGGGCTTCAACGTTTCGCCGTCAGGTCTGGTCATCACCAACCGGCACGTCGTGCAGGACGCGCAGGGCCACCCGGCGAAGCGCGTGAAGGTGATCTTCGACGGCACCAGCGGCGCATGGAAGTCGGCTCATGTGTTGAAGGTCAGTCCCACCGACGAGCTGGCCTTCATAAAGATCGATGATCCGGGCACCTACCCGGTGGTCGCCGGTGTCGCAAAGCAGCCGTCCGTGCGCGTAGGCACGCCTGTCGCGCTGATGGGCTACCCGCTCGGCACCAGCACGGCGGGAATGGGCGGCGACATCAACAAGATCCGGCCCAAGAGCACGCTCGGACTCGGCACCGTAAGCAAGTTGCTTGCCGACACGCTGCAGTTCGACGCGTTCGCCGCACCGGGATCGAGCGGAAGCGCGGTGTTCGACGCGCGCGGGTTCGTGGTGGGCGTGCTCTTCGGCGGACAGACCGAGAGCAACGGCCGCATCGTGTACGCAGTGCCGAGCGACAAGCTCGCCGCGCAGATGCCGGCGGAAGGGACCGCGATCATCCGCTAGCGTCAGCGAATCCAGCGAAGCACGTCCGGCGGCTTGCGGGGCACCGGAGCAGTCACGCCCGATGGAACGCCGACGATGACCGGTGCGAACGCCTCCACTGCGGCAGGCATTCCGAGCTCCGCCTTGATGTTGGGATCGTTGAGCGCCTGCACCGCGAAGCCGATGCAACAGGTGCCGAGAGAATCCGCGCAGGCGGCCAGCATCAGGTTCTCCGCCGCCAGCCAGCAATCGGCGACGACGAACGAGTGCGCCGGCCAGGAATCGGGCGAGAAGAACTCCGGCGTCAGTCGCGCACAGATCACCACCAGGGTCCCCGCATCGTAGAAGATGTTGAAGTCGGGGTCCGCGAGCGGTGACGTCACGCCGTCGACGGGAGAGCCGGGCGGCTTGAGGACGTTGCCATGGTGCGCCGCGTTCGCGCGAGCCAGCTCCTTCGCCCGGTCGGAAATCCGCTTCAGGAGCTCGCGGTTCTGCACCACGACGAACTGCCATGGTTCCTGATGTCGCGCGGTGGGCGCGTGAACCGCCGCGTCGAGCAGTTTCTTGAGCCGATGCTCTTCGATGACATCCGCCTTGTAGGCGCGAACGGCGCGCCGGCGGTAGAGAACCTCCGTGAACGGGCTGTTCGGGTTGAGTGGCGCAAGGATGTCGGGGGGAGTCGGCATGAGGTGCTCGGAGCGGGGTTGACCTCATGCTGTACTCGACGGCCCTCGCTGTAAGCAGGGAGATCCCTGAGAATATCGCGGGAATCCCCGGCCAGCCCTGCACGGCAACGCCGATGTAAGCCTTCTCCCGACCGTATTGATGGCACTGTCCGGACGCCCATCCCGGAAGACGCACGCCACATTGCCATAGGTCATCCCATCAGGAGAATCCGATGCGTGAGATCCGAACGCTCGTCGTCTATTACTCGCGCAGCGGGCATACGCGGGCCGTGGCAGAGGAAATCGCGCGCGCCCTCGGCGGCGCCGAGGTCGAGGAGATCCGCGACACGGTCGACCGCTCGGGCCTGCGCGGCTATTGGCGATCGTTCCGCGACGCGATACGCAAACGCACGACGACGCTCGTGAACCCCGGAAGGAATGTTGGCGACTACGACCTCGTGGTCGTGGGCGTACCGGTATGGGTGGGCGCCCCGTCGAGTCCGGTGCGCACCTGGCTGATTGCGCACGCCGGTGAGATTCACGCGATCGCGTTCTTCCTGACGCACGGCGGCTCCGCGCGCGATCGCGTGTTCCGTGCGCTGGCGGCGCTGAGCGGCCGCTCCCCTGTCGCGGAGGTGTCCGTGCGCGAGCGAGAGCTGGGCACTCCCGAGGCCAGCGCCCGGATTGCCGCGTTCGCGGACGAAGTGCGGCTGCGGATGTCTTCCGCCGAGTTGCGTTCGATGAAGACGGAGAAGGCTCCCGTCGGCTGACAGCCGGCGAGCGATCGTCTATCGGCGACGCTCGCCGGAGGAAATGCGCGCAATCACTCGCGCCGCGGCGGCCTGCATGGGCTTCTCGCCGCCCCACGCACACAACACGTTCGGCACGGCGGGCACCTGGGCCGCGTGGCGCGGGTGAGAGAAGAGCACGACCAGCGATTCCCGTTTCTGTTCGTGCGCGATCGCCGCTGCGCGCTCGATGCGGTCACGGCTCGCCCGCGAAAAACCTGGTTCGCTCTTGCCCGCGACGGCATCGGCGAATGCCGCGATCAGCACCGGCACGCGCGTCCCCGTCGAGCGCATGTCGATCACGTTCGCCTCGATTTCCAGGGCACCGAGCGCCTGCACGAAGTGCGCGCGGCTGGGAACCGGCCAGGGACCGCTCGCGTCGTCGTCCACGTGCACGATCTCCACGGCGTGTCCCACGCGCGGAATCGCGCCGCGCACGACGTGGACGGCCGCGTCGGCCACCTGCCGCGACCACATCTCATCGTCGAGCGACGGCTCGCGGCCGGGGACCGGACGCGCCCACAGGGCCCAGCGATCACGCCGTTCCAGCGCGCCGCGCACGCGCTCCTCCAGCAGCTCGCCACGCTGCGCCGCGCGATCGAGAGCGCGTGCGAGACCAGTGGCGTCGGCCGGCGCGAGCAGCACGTCGCACCCCGCGGACACCGCGCGAATCGCGACCTCCGGTTCGGTTCCCGCCGCGAGCACTCCGCGCATGTCGAGCGCATCGCTCACGATGAGGCCGTCGAACTCCATCGCACCTCGCAGCAACGAGGTGAGGATCGGCGCGGAGAGCGTCGCGGGTGCGCCGGAGGGATCGAGCGCGGGATACGCGACGTGCGCGGTCATCACCGACGCGACGCCGGCGTCGAGCGCGGCCCGGAACGGCGCGAGATCGTCCCGTTCGAGCCAGGTGGCGCTCACGGTGACCGATGGCAGTGTCTCGTGCGAGTCGGCGGCGGCACGACCGTGTCCCGGAAAGTGCTTTGCGCACGCCATCACGCCTTCCGACTGGCAGCCGTCGATCCACTCGGCGATCAGCGTGCCGACGCCTTCCGGATCGTGGCCCGCGGCACGCGTTCCGATGATCGTATTGCCCGGCGCGAAATCGAGATCGCAGACGGGTGCGAGCGCCCAGTTGAGCCCGGTTCGCTTGAGGTCGCGCGCGGTGACCTGGCCCGCTCGACGCATGCCGGACGGGTCATTAAGGAATCCGAGCGCGCCCAGCGGCGGCAAGGCGACGCAGCCGTCGAACTGCTGGCCCGCGCCGCGTTCCGCGTCGGCCGCGAGCAGCAGCGGGATGGCGGAACGCGCGTGCAGTTCCGCCGCGAGCTCGGCGGCCGCCGCGCGCGGGCCGCCAAAAAACAGGAATCCGCCGACGCCCGCGCCCAGCGCCTCGTCGATCGTGCGCCGAAGATGCGAGTATCCGTGCTCGGAGTCCCAGCGCAACGCCGGAACCAGGAGCGAAGCGAGTGTCACGCCGGGGTGAAGGAGCCGAGGATGCGCGGGCCGCGCGCGCCGGTGGCGCCCGGGACGTTCGCGGTGCGCCCCTGCAGGTGAAGCCACCCGAGGAACGCGAACGCGACGCATTCCTTCGCCTCGCCGTCGAAGAACACGCTCTCGAACAGCGCGATCGCGGGAACGCGCGACGACGACGCTCGCGCCGACCGCTCGACCGCTTCACGAACGGCATCGAAGAGCGCCGGGTTCTTCGCGCCTCCGCCGGAGACGAGCACCTCGTCCACGGGCTCCGGAATGAACTTCTCGAATGCGAGCGCGATGCTGCGCGCCGTGAGCGATGTCGCGGTCGCGATGATGTCCTCGCTGGAACAGCCGGGCATCGCGGCGCGGCAACTCTCGATCAGCCGTGCGACATAGTGCGGCGTGAACAGTTCGCGGCCCGTGCTCTTCGGCGGCGGAGCGCTGAAATACGGATCGTGGAGCAGCTCGTCGACGACCTCCCGGACCGGCGTGCCGCGACGTGCGAGTGCGCCGCCGACATCATAGGCGAGTCCCGGTACGAGCGTGCGCACCGCCGCGTCGATCACGCCGACGCCGGGCCCGGTGTCGAAGGCGCGAGCACTTGCGAGGACAGCGTCGCGCGAGGCGCGCTCCACCACGCTTCCCGGCGGAATGAGCTGCACGTTGGCGATTCCGCCGAGATTGAGCGTGGCGCGCCACTTCGCCGGCGAGTTGAACAGCATCGCGTCGGCAATCGTGACGAGCGGAGCGCCCTGTCCTCCGGCGGCGACATCTCGCGACCGGAAATCGGAGATCACGGCGATGCCGGTGCGCTCGGCGATCACGGCCGCGTTGCCGATCTGCCAGGTTGCGCGCGGCGGATCGTGCCACACGGTGTGTCCGTGCGACGCGATCGCCGCGATGTCGGCGCGCGCGACTCCGGCCTCTCCGATCGCCGCGACTGCCGCGTCGCCGAGCCACGCGCCGATTTCAAAATCGAGTCGCGCGTACTCCAGGGGCGACGCGCCAACGAGCGCGGCGGCGATGCGTTCGCGCTGAGCGGCGGAGTACGGCCTCGAGACGAATGCGAGAAGATCCAGTCCGATCTCGCCGCCGGATTCGCGAAAGCGCACGACGGCCGCCGAGATGCCGTCGAGGCTGGTGCCGGACATCAGGCCGACGAGAACGGTCACGACTATTCGACCGGCGGCGGCGGGCCCTTCACGACGCGGCGGATCACGCCGCCTTCGTTCTCGAGCGCCATGCGCGCGCCGGCGGCGTCGACGTTCAGCTTCTGCATGACAATTGCGAGCTTCACGCTTCCGTCGGCGGCGCGGAGCAGGTCGCGGGCCCCGTCCGCCGGCACGCCGCACACTTCACACACGATGCGCTCCGCGCGATCGCGAAGCTTCGCGTTCGACGCCTGCAAGTCCACCATCAGGTTGCCGTAGGTCTTTCCGAGCCGGATCATCGCGCCCGTCGTGATCGTATTCAGCACGAGCTTCGTGGCGGTGCCGGCCTTCATTCGCGTCGAACCGGTCACCACCTCGGGGCCCGTGAGCACGACGATCGCGATGTCGGCCGCGGCGAGCGTGTCGGCCGGGGGCGGTGAGCAGGCAATGATCGCCGTGCGCACTCCGAGCTTCTTCGCATGCTGCAGCGCGGCGCGCACATAGGGCGTGGTACCGCTCGCGGCGATGCCGATCACGAAATCACCGGCGCGAACGCCCGCCATGTCGAGATCGTCGCGCGCTCCCTCGGGACGGTCCTCGGCGTCTTCCTGCGAGCGCGTGAGGGCGGCGGGGCCGCCCGCGATGATCCCCTGCACGAGCTCCGACGGCGCGCCGAAGGTCGGTGGGATCTCGCTCGCGTCGAGCACGCCGAGCCTTCCCGACGTGCCGGCGCCGGCGTAGAAGAGCCGGCCCCCCGCCCGCAGCACCTGCTCGGCAGTCGAAAGGGCCGCGGCGATCGGCTCGCGCTGCGCGTGGACCGCTTCGGCGACGGTCCGGTCCTCGGCATTGATGAGATCGACGATCTCCAGCGCGCTGGCCAGATCGATCGCCGCGGTCTTCGGGTTCCGTCGTTCGGTCAACGCGGCCAAGGTCACGGTCCAGCGTGGAAGGCTGACGATACGTACAGTCTCATGTCAGGCATCAACAGTCCACGCTAAGTTACGGATCGTGCGCCCGTGGGCCAACCGGGCACGATCATTCCCAGCTCGCCAGACGGAGAGATCACATGAGTGATTCCCTGCATCGCTCGCGCGCCGCACTGCTGTTGACGCTCCTCGTGGTGGCCGCCTGCCATCCCCAGCCGTCCGCGGCACCCGCACCTGTCAGCGGACCGACCGCGATCGTCGAGTCGCGCGACGCGACGCGGGTGGCCATGGCCGCCGCGAACGCGGCCTTCCCCAGCGGCTGGCGCTTTCCGGTCGGAGTGAAGCCGACGGAGGCGGAGCATGCGATGGTCGTGAGCAACTCCCGCCTGGCGAGCGAAGCGGGCATCGAGATCCTCAAAGCGGGCGGCAACGCCGTGGACGCCGCGGTCGCGACGGGCTTCGCACTCGCCGCAGCGTTTCCGAGCGCCGGAAACATCGGCGGTGGCGGTTTCATGAACATCCGGATGGCCGACGGTCGCTCGATGACGCTGGATTATCGCGAGATGGCTCCGCTCGCGTCGTCGCGGGACATGTACGTCGATGCCAATGGCAAGCTCACGAACAACAGCACCGTCGGGTACCTGGCGAGCGGCGTGCCCGGATCCGTGGCAGGGATGGCCGAAGCGCTCAAGAAATACGGCACGATGACCCTCGCGCAGGTGATGGCACCGGCGATTCGTCTCGCCGAGCAGGGCTTCATGGTCGACAGCCAGTTTTCGAGAGGAATCGAGGGCGGCCGGCGCGCCATCACGCCGTTCGAGGGAAAGGCGGTGTTCTTCCCCGGCGGCGAAGCGGCAAAGCCCGGCACGCGGTTGGTGCAGAGCGACCTTGCGCGCACGCTGAAGCTCATCGCCGAGAAGGGGCCGAAGGCGTTCTACGAAGGCCCGATCGCCGACTCGCTCGTGGCCGAAGAACAGCGTGGCGGCGGCATCATCACGAAGGAAGACCTGCGCCGTTACAAGCCGGAATGGCGCACGCCAATCAAGTCCACCTATCGCGGCTACACGCTGCTGGCGATGCCGCCGTCGTCATCGGGCGGCATCACGATGGCCGAGACGCTGAACATCCTCGAGAACTTCGCACCGCTCCCGCCCGCGGGAAGCGCGAAGTACGCGCACCTGCTCGCCGAGAGCTATCGGCGCGCGTTCATGGATCGCAACTCGAAACTGGGCGATCCCGCGTTCGTGAAGAATCCGCTGAACCAGCTCACGAGCAAGACGTACGCGAAGGTGCTCGCGGCGCAGATCGACCTCAAACATGCGTCGAAGACGCCCGCCTTCGAAACCAGAGCGGAGGGAATGCAGACCACGCACTACTCGGTGGTGGACAACATGGGGAACGCGGTCGCAACGACGACCACGCTCAACGGCGGCTACGGATCCGGCGTCTGGGTGCGCGGCGGCGGGTTCTTCATGAACAACGAGATGGATGACTTCGCGGCCCAGCCGGGCACGCCGAACATGTTCGGGCTCGTGCAAGGCGAGGCGAACGCGATTCGCCCCGGCAAGCGCATGCTTTCCGCGATGGATCCGACGATCGTGCTCGATCCGCAGGGCAAGCTGCTGATGGTCACGGGCGCGGCCGGCGGCCCCACGATCATCACGGCGACGATGGAGGTCATCCTCAACGTGATCGAGCAGCACATGACGCTCGCCGACGCGATGCGCGCGCCGCGGCTGCACCACCAGGCGCTGCCCGACACGCTACGCTACGAGACCAACGGGATGAGCGTGGCGACGGTGGACTCGCTGAGGGCGATGGGCCACGCGGTTGCGCCGAACCGGGGCTCGTTGGCGAACGTGAACTCGATTCTGAGGGTGCCGGGAGGATGGCACGGGGTGTACGAGCCGCGGTCGGTGGGAGGGGCGGTGGGGTACTAGGACGAGCGACGGGCGACGCGTGAGGGGCGATCGTTGCTGTACGTACCGTCGCTCCTCGCCGTCAGTCCGGCAGCAGCCGAATCCGCAGGGGCGCATCCAAATTCACCACGAGCGCAGCCGTCGTCGGCACGCACCCGTCATAGTCCGCCGTCCCAACCGCCACAGCCGCACCAGCGGCGGCGCCCACTGCCCCGCCGATCACCGTCGACTTCGTGTTCTTCCCGAGCAGCTGACCCGCGATCGCGCCGATCACCGCGCCGACCCCGACTTTTTTCGCCTGGTCGGTCGTGCTCTGCACGCGAACCTTTTCGAGCGGCGTGGTCTGCGAGACGTGGCCGGTCACATCGTACGACTGCTGTCCGATGCGCAGCGAGACCGCGCTGAACGTGAGCTTCAGGCTGTCCTTTGAGTTCTCACTGCGGGTGGACTCGTCCACTTTGAGCACCACGCTGCTTCCCGCGGGAATCACCGCGCCGTCCGAGCCCGCCACCGATTCGCTGAGCGTCGCGGTGAAGCGGTCGCCCGGCTTGAACGTGTTCGTGCAGACCCGGGCGAGCGGGCGCACCGCGAACGAGGTGCCGGCGTTCAGTGTTCCCATCGCCGGGTACGGAGGCGCACTCGGCGCTGGCGCCATCCCACCGGGCGCCGCGGACGTCGCGGCGGTGGCGTTGTCCTGCGCGTTCAGCGGCCGGACGACCACATTCGGCTGCTCCGGCTCGCTTGGCTGCGGCGCCTTCGCGACTCGCTCTGGCTTCGGAGCGGGCTTCTTCGTCACGGCAGGCGCTGCCGCTGAGGCCGGTGCGGGCGTGTCGTTCAGCTGAGGCTGCGCCGGCGCGCTCGGCGCGAGCTGGATTTCGCGCGCCGGAGTGCCGCTGGCCTGCTGCGAACCTTTGTCGCCACACGCCGTGATGGCCGCCAGAGACACGATCACAAGCAACGTCGCGGAACGAGAGGTGTATTTTGATCGCATGGATTGTTCGTGGTTGAGATCGCTGCCTGAATGTAGTACCGCCGAAATGCCGGCAAGTTGCGCCAGACCTCATGGAGGCCCGATGACCCGACGTGGCACCCTCGTGCTCGCGACGTTCGCACTTCTGCTGTTCGCCGGCACCGCGCGCGCGCAGCGCGCGAGCCTCGCCGGCGGTGCTGTGGTGCCGTCTGCCGACTTCACGAATTCGGCCGGCACCGGATTCGACCTTGCATTCCAGGTGCGCACCGAACCGATGCTCGGGCCGCTGCCGCTCCGCATCGAGCTCGGGTACGACCATTTCTCGGGCAAGGGCGCCATTGCCAACACCACGCTCTCGGCCGAAGCCGTCAGCGTCATGGGTGATCTCGGCTCGCTCTTCTACCTGGCGGCGGGGCCGGGATACTATCAGTCGAGCGCGAAGACGCAGATCTCGGGACACAACGTCAACGACCAGCGATCCTACTTCGGCGCGCAGGCCGCGCTCGGCATGAACATCCCCGTGTTTCGCTGGGAGGGATTTCTGGAGGTCAGCGGTGTGAAGCTGTTCACACCCGGCCCGAGCATCGTCTACGTGCCGCTGCGCTTCGGCATCCGCCTCTGATCAGAGGCGCCGCAGGAGAAACTCCGGCGTCCACTGCTGCAGTTTGGTCGCGAGCAGGGCGAACCTGTTCGTGACCATGAGGATGCCGACGCCGATCAGGAGCACGCCCGCCGCACGGTTCACCCAGATCATCTTCCCCTTGTGGCGCGCGAAGAAGCCGAGGAAACGTTCCACAAAGAGCGCAGCGACGAGAAAGGGCACGGCGAGCCCGAGCGAGTAGCAGAACAGCAGCAGGATGCCGCGGGAGAGATCGTTGGCGTTCGCCGCCAGCGCGAGGATCGCACCGAGAATCGGCCCGAGGCACGGACTCCACCCTGCGCCGAACGCGATGCCTACCACGACCGTGCCGAGATACCCCAGCGGTTTCTCCGCGAGATGCACGCGCCGCTCGCGCATCAGCGCCGAGATGTTGAGCACGCCGAGCAGGTAGAGACCGAAGACGATCACGAGCGCGCCGCCCACGCTCGAGACGAGGTAGCGGTAGCGGAGCAGCAGCCGGCCGAGCGCGGTGGCCGTCGCGCCGAGCGCGACGAAGATCAGCGTGAATCCCGTGATGAACAGCAGCGCATGCACGAGCGCGGTGCGCCGCGCCCTGGTCACGTCCTCGAGCGAGAGTCCCGTGATGAAGGTGACGTAGCTCGGGATGAGCGGCAGCACGCACGGTGACAGAAAACTCAGCAGCCCCGCGGTGAACGCGATGACAATGCCGAGTCCGCCCGCCGCGTCGTTCACGAGCGCGCTCCAGCGGACGCGGTCGCGGCAGCGCGCTGGCACTCGTTGCATATCCCGTAGATGACCAGGCGGTGGCGCTCGCGCACGAATCCGTGCGCATCGGCGACGCGGTGGGTCATGCGTTCGAGGGCCGGGTCGCGGAACTCCTCCACGCACCCGCACGCCGTGCAAAGCAGCTGTTCATGATGGGGAAGGCCTCGCATCGGTTCGAACCGCCGGAATCCCTCGCCGCGATCGCGCTCGACGATGAAGCCGCTCTCGAGAAGCACATCGATGGTACGATAGACCGTTGCGGTTCCCACCTTGAGTCCCCTCCCGGCCAAGGCGTCGATGAGTTCCTCGACGGACAAGTGACGGTCGGAACTCAGCAGGAGATCCGCGATGGCCAGGCGCTGCGGGGTGAGCGGCAGGTGCTGTTCGCTCAGCCACGCGCGAAACCGGTCGACTACGGGCTGGTCTGCCACGCCGGCTCGTTCATCAGCGCGATCAGCTCACGACCGGTGAGCCGCGTTGGATCGAGAGCCTCACCCGTACGCTCCTGCACCCCGCGTACGACCGTCTCCACCGTCTCGAGCGGAGCGTCGGCCTGCGTCTTCACCTCGATCTCCCACTTGCCGCGCTCGAGCCCCTTTCGCGTGAGGCGATACCAGGCCGTGTGCACTTCGAGCCGCGGCGACTGGAGCTGCAGTTCGAGCGTCGGCGGCGGCTCGGCGGCCACGACGGCTACGCCCGTCTCGAGCTGGCCCTGCCGGATAGGAGGAAACAGGTGAATCTCGACGATGCGCTCCACGGGAACGCGCTCGAGGATCGCCTTCAGGAATCGCTCACCCGTTTCGTTCAGCATGAGGTGAATGTATAGCAAAATGCGACGGACGACAGACGACGCCCCCCACCCCATGTGACGCCGTCTGCCGCCCGCCGACCTGGACTGACCCGCGACTACTGAACGATGACGGTGCCGTTCATCCCCGAGTGAATCGTGCAACGATACGTGAAGGTCCCCGCCGTGCCGAACACGCGCGTGACGGTCGAAATGCTTTACCTGTTCACAATCCGTAGTTCTACGGACGTGACGCAGGAGCGATTGCCCGGGTAATGCGCGCGTGAAACGGCGAACAAGACCGCGAATGTCAGCGAGCTTCGCGGACCGGCGCCGAAGCCCTCACAGCATTACCACCGGATCCCTGTCGAACGTCACACGGAGGTCGCCGCGCGAGGGAACGTCGAACGTGGTCAGGAAACGACGCGCGAGGCGGGTGAGCGTTCCGGGCCTGGTGCTTCGGAGCAGCAAGTGCCAGCGCCAGCGCTGCTTGATGCGCTCGACGGGGCACGGCGCGGGACCGATCATCCGCACCGTTCCCGGCCCCATCTCGGCCAGCGCCTCCTCGAACCACGCACCGGCCGAGAGCGCGAACGCGACGGTCTCGGGCTCTTCCATTCCGCTGAAGACGATGTTCGCGAGGCGCACCGTCGGCGGATACGGCGGATCTACACGGCCGGGCAGTTCCTCCGCGACGAACCCCACATAGTCGTGCGTCACCGCGCAGCGCACCGCGTGGTGCGTCGGCACGCGCGTCTGGATGATCACGAGTCCGCCCTTCGGACCGCGGCCCGCGCGGCCGGCGACCTGGCTCAGCAGCTGGAACGTGCGCTCCGACGCTCGAAAGTCGGGGAGGTTGATCCCCACGTCCGCGTCGATCACGCCGACGAGCGTGACGTTCGGAAAGTCGAGACCTTTCGCGATCATCTGTGTGCCGAGCAGGACGTCCACTTCTCCGCGTCCCACGCGGTCGAGGATGTCGGCGTGCGCCCATTTCCCGCTCGTGGTGTCGACGTCCATGCGCGCGATGCGCGCGGTGGGGAGCTGCTCGGACAGGAGCTTCTCCACTTGCTGCGTGCCGAGCCCGCGCTGCCGCAGGGTGAGCGCGCCGCACTGCGGACAGGTGTCGGTGGTCGGCTCCTGCCGCCGGCAGTAGTGGCACACCAGGCGTTCGGGCGCACGATGGAGCGTCAGCGAGATCGAGCAGTCCGGACACGCCGCGACCCACTCGCACGCGCTGCACTGCACGAACGACGCGTAGCCGCGGCGATTCAGCAGCAGGATGCTCTGTTCGCCCCTCGACAGCCGCTCGACCAGCGCGCGCTCGAGCGGCTCGCTGAGGACGCCGCGCACCTGGCGCTCGGCAGCCGTCAAGTGCGCGGCGCGGGTGTTCGTGCGCAGGTCCACCACCTCGACGCGGGGGAGCGCGCCGCCGCCTACGCGCGCCGGCAGGGAGAGGAGCCGGTACTTCCCGGTGCGCGCATTCTCCCAGCTCTCGAGGCTAGGCGTCGCGCTGCCGAGCACGCACACCGCACCCGCCTCGCGCGCACGAACGATCGCGACCTCTCGCGCGTGATAGCGCGGCGACTCGCCCTGCTTGTAGCTCGCCTCGTGCTCTTCGTCGACGACGATCGCGCCGAGATCGGGCAGTGGCGCAAACACCGCGGAGCGCGCACCGACCGCGATGCGCCGCTCGCCGCGGCGCAGGGCGAGCCATGCATCGTAGCGCTCGCCGTCGCTGAGCCCGGAGTGCAGCACGGCCACCTGCTGCCCGAACACGGCGCGAAATCGGTCGACGGCCTGCGGCGTCAGCGCGATCTCCGGGACCAGCACGATCGCCGTGCGTCGCTGCACCTGCACCACGTGCTTGAGCAGTTCGATGTACACGAGCGTCTTGCCGCTTCCGGTGATGCCGTGCAGCAGCGCGACCTCGCCCGCGCGCGCCGCGATGAGCGCCGCGATCGCGTCGCGCTGCGCGGCGGAGGGGTCGTGCGGCTGGGCCGGCGGCGCACTGCGAAGCGAGAACGGATCGCGCGCGACCGTTTCGAGTTCGAGGCGCGCGAGCCCGCGCTTCACGAGGCCGCTCACGACCGCGGGTGAACACGCGAGCGTCGCCACGGCCTGCTCCACCGACGCGCGTCCGCCCAGCGACTCGATGAGTTCGTACAGTGCGCGCTGCTGCGGCGAGCGCGCGAACGTCTTCTCCCGCTCGATCAGCGACGGCAGGTGGCGCGCGAGCGCGAGCATGCGGCGCGCCTTCACGGGCGGCTCGGGGCGCTTCGACGTGCCGAGCGCCGCCGGCAGCGCGGCGCGCAACACGAGACCGGGCGGCGCGACGTAGTACTCCGACATCCAGCGGCACACGGCGAGCAAGTCGGGCCGGAACGCCGAATCGGCGTCGGGCACGTCGATCACGACCTTCGGCCTGGTGCTCCCGAGCGCGACGCCGTCGCTCTCACCGAGGCAGTAGCCCACCGCGCGGCCGCCGCGCACGGGCACGACGACGCGGGAGCCCGGCACCAGCGGATGCCGCGTCTCGCCCTCGACCGCGTACGTGAAGCTCCGAAAGAGCGGCAGCGGAAGGGCGACGTCGACGAGCCGCCGTTCGGGCACGGGACGCGACGTCATGCCGTCGGCGTCTTGCTTTCCTGTCTCCCGTTGCGCTCCGCTTCCTCGGCAGGCGCGACGCGCACGCGCTCCGGCGTGCGTGCGTTCACCTCGTGGAGAAACTCGAGCAGGGCGTCGGCGAGTTCGCGGCCGGTCTGGTATCGGGCGACGGGATCCTTCGAGAGACAGCGCATCGCGATGCCGGCGAGCGTCGCGGGAATTCGCGAGTCGACCTCATGCAGCGTGACCGGCGCCTCGTGCACGTGTTTGTAGCCGATGGAGTAGCCGTCGGCGCCGTCGAACGGCGGAAAACCCACGAGGCACTCGTACAGCATCACGCCGACCGCGTAGAGATCGGAGCGGCCATCGAGCATCTTCCCCATCGCCTGCTCGGGGGCCATGTAGTGCGGCGTCCCCATCGCGCGGCCGCCCGCGGTGAGCCGGCCGTGAAAATGCGCGGTCGCGATCCCGAAATCGGTGAGCATCGCGTTGCCGTCGTCGTCGAACAGCACGTTGTCGGGCTTCACGTCGCGATGGATCACGCCGTGCCGGTGCGCGTAGTCGAGCGCGCAGCTCACCTGGCTCGCGATGAACGCGGCGCGTTCGGCGGAGATCGTGCGATCGCGCGTGAGGTCGTCGGCGAGACAACCGCCGCCGAGGTACGGCATCACGAGGTACACGACCTCGCCGACCTCGCCGTAGTCGATCGGCGTGCAGATCAGCGGATGGACGAGCCGGCTCGACGCCTCGGCTTCGCGGCGAAAGCGGGTGCGCATCTCTTCGTCTCGTGCGAGATGCGAGTGCACGACCTTCACGGCGAGCGGGCGCCCGAGCCGTTCGTGCTCGGCGGCGTACACATCCGCCATGCCGCCCGATCCGACGCGACGAAGAATTCGGTAGCGGTTCCCCGTTGCCTGCCGCAGCGCCGTGATGAGCGCGTCCGGAGCCTCCGTCGCCGCGCGGACCTGCGGAAGCGGCCCCGCGCACTTCGTGCAGTTGCGCGCGGCGTTGCGATTCCAGGTTCCGCAATCGGGACAGAACAGGCGAGGACTCCGATCGTTGGGGAGGGACTAGAAAGCTAGTGTTGGTCCCGCCGGGCTGCGAGCAGATCGGTCATGTCGCCGCGGTCTCGCAGCTCTGAGCTGACGGCTATGAGCTCAGAGCAGCGCTCTCATATGCACCACCGCTGCCTCCCCGAGACGGTCCGGCGCGTATCCGCCCTCGAGAGAACTCACCAGCCGGCCGCCGCACCACTGCTCGGCGCGGCTCACCATTTCGCGCGTGAGCCGTGCGACATCGTCCATCTCGAGCGTGAAGCCGCCCAGCGGGTCGCCGGCGAGCGAGTCGAATCCCGCAGAAATCAACACGAGATCCGGAGTGAAATCCCACGTCGCGGCGTCCACGTTCTTCAGCAACTCGCCGACGTACGTCTCGCGCGGCAGTGCCGGCGGAAGCGGCACGTTCCACACGCTGCGCTTCGGCCCGCGATCATCCGCGGCTCCCGTCCCCGGATACCACGGCCATTGGTGCATCGAGACAAAACGGATATTCGCGTCGTTCTCGACCAGCGCCTGCGTTCCGTTGCCGTGATGCACATCCCAGTCGACGATGAGCACGCGATCGAGATTCTTGACGCGACGCGCGTAGTGTGCGGCGATGGCGACGTTTCCGAAGAGGCAGAATCCCATCGCGGATCCACGAAGCGCGTGGTGGCCGGGCGGGCGCACCGCGCAGAAGCTGCGCTTCGTCGCACCCGCGAGCGCGAGGTCGACGGCGTCGAGGACGCACCCGGCGCCCGCCGAAGCGGCATCCCACGAACCCGGGCTTGCGACCGTGTCGGCGTCGAGCTTGCCGCCGCCCTTCTCCGCGAGCGCACGAACACCCGCGATGTACGACGGGTCGTGCGCGAGGGCGATCTCGTCGTCGTTCGCGTGCCGCCCCTCGAGATGATCGAGCGATTCATACAGCTCGAAATCGTTGCGCAGTGCGCGCGGAATCGCGCGAAGCCGGCCGACGTGCTCGGGATGACCCCAGCCCGTGTCATGCCGGCCGCAGTCGGCGTGCGAGATGAACGCGACGGTCTTCTTCATCGGGCACCTCGCCAGCGTCGTGATGCCCACTCGGCGAGCAGGCAGAGCAATATTGCCGGGAGAAGCCACCCCGGCAATCGGTGCGGCCCCGAGGCATCCGGCGCGATCGCCACGGCCGGCCCGAGTGCGTCCACGAGGCGTGCCAGCGGTGCCCCCTCCGCGGCCGGCGATTCGTCGGCGGGAGGGAGCGGTGCGGCGGCGACACTTGCCACCATGCGCGACCACCACGCGCGGTGCGCCGCAACGGCATCGGCCCCGCCCTGCATGCGCCAGCGCCACGTCTCGTCGAAGCCGGCCTGCAGCACGCGTCCGGCGCCCTCGCGCCGCGCCGCCACGGTCAACAATGCGCCGCGCGTCGAGAGCGGCACCGCGTCGCCACGCAGCCCCTCCAGCGGATACAGGGCCATCGCGTTCACGGGCTCGGCCACGTCGAACGCTCGCACGTCGGCGAGGCGCCTCGCGCCGGCGCGCGCCGGCGCGATCGCGCGAACCGCCGGCGCGTTGGCCGCACCCGCGAGCAACACCAGCCCGCCGCCCTGTCGCACGAACCGCACCACCGACGCCGCGACGGACCCGAGCGTGGTGTCGAGTGCGACGATCACAGCATAGCGGCTCGTGTCGATCGCACCGCGGGAGCCCTGCGTCACGTCCGCGCCGGGCGCGACGAAGAGCCGGGCTTCCACGGTCCACCCCCGCTCCTCGAGCGCGGCGACGGCGAACTTCGCCTCCCATCCCGCGCGCCCGACGACAAGCACCGGATGCAGTGCGGCAGCGGCAGGGACCCGGATGAACGCGCGCACGGCGCCGGAGACCGCGCCAAGCGCACCCGACGGCTCGCCCACGCTGACCGTGGCGCCGCGGATCGCGGCCGTGGCGCGCACGGTGTCGAGCGCCGCCAGTCCGTCGGAGAACGCGACGTCGGCCGCGGACGTTACGGCGATGCGCACCGGACCTCCGGGTTCACGCGCACGCTCGGCGACGGCGGCGAGCGGCGGCATCGCGGCGCCTTGCCGTGACAGCGTCGCGCGGGGCGCGCTCCAAGTCACGCGCGTGCCGGCGTGCGCCACCGCCACGAGCGCATCGCGCTCCGCCGGCGGCAGCGCTGCATCCATCTCGACATGCAGCGCCGCCGTGCGCGCCGACTCGATCGACGGCAGGTCGCGCGCAAGCGACGACGACCGCACCCGTACGACGTCGCCGTCGCCGGCCGCGGTGAACAGGCGCCAGAGCGCGAACGCGATGAGCGCGAACGACAGGGCGCGCAGCGCCCGCTCCATGAAAGCGTCGCGCGATGCGCGCTCCATGAAAGCGTCGCACGGGGCGCGCTCACCGCGTGAGGGCATACACCACGATGTTGACGCCGAATTTCGTGTTGTCCACCGAGAGGAAGCGCTTGTTGTCGGGATGGTAGCCCCATTCGGAGCTGTAGTCCTTGCTGCTGTAGAGCACGGAGATGCGATCGCCGCGCATCACCGCGAGCAGGTGCTTGTGCACGAGATTGTCGCCCCAGCCGTTGAGTTCGTGCGTCGTCGCGGGCGGACCGTCGTCGAACTTGAAAAACGAAGAGTAGAGCGCATGCGTGTTCGGCAGTTCCTTCAGCGGGCCGACCGCGCGGGCGATCTCCTCGTGGGCGCTCTTGTGGAACACTCCGTCGATGTCGTGGTTGTGGTCGTCCACGAACAGCATGCCGCCGCGCCCGCAGTATTCGCCCAGCGTGCGTCGCTCGAGCTCGGAGAAGCGCACCGGGAGATGGCCGGTGAGGTACGCGAGCGGATACTTGAACAGCTCCGCCGAGCCGAGCGGGACGATGACGCCGGTCGGCGCGACGCTGATGGACGTGTAACGTGCCACCGAGTCGATGAGGTTCGCGGGCACGAGCGGCGCGGAATCCCAGTCACCGGAGTCGTACTGCACGGTGCAGAACGTGAAGTCGCTCACGGCGGCGATCCCCAGGACGTGAGCGGGGCCGGAGCGGACGGCACGGACGTGAGCGCACGGCGGGCGCGAATCAACGCGCTCGTCGCGTCGTGTCCGCCGCGAAGAGTGTTCGCCGCGGTCTCGATCGCGCGCGCCGCGGCCATGTCGCGATCGAGAAGATCGAGGCGCAGCAGGAGCAGCGAATCCACCGCGGCCGACGGTGCGGTGCGGACCAGCCGGAGCGCCGCGTCGAAGCGCCGAATTCGATCGTCCCGCGATGGATCGGCTGCCGGCCGTGGCGTGCGCGCGCCGGGAGCGCCCTTGTCCTTTCCCTGGAGGCGCACGCGATCGATGTCGACGACCACCGCTCGCGTCCTGCCCCGCAGGTAGATGCGTTCGGCCGATCGCGCGGCCTGAAGGGCGTCGAGCGCCTTCTTCATGAACGGAACGGCCTTCCCCGGCTCGCCCACCTCGAGCTCGCCCGACGCGCTCCACATCGCATTGTAGGCCTCGAGGAGCGGGCGATTCAGGGCGAGCAGCGGCGTCTCATCATGATCGCCCTCGAGGGCGGTCCCGGCCGCCGCACTCGCCGCACGGTCTGCCGCAGCGAGCACGGAGTCGGGATTCGCCTGCTGGTCGAGCCGCTTCTGGACTGCGTCGCCCTCCTCGCCCGTGTCCTCGCCGAGACGGGTGAAGACGATCTCGCCGACGCGCTTCCTCAGTCGCGTCTGATCGAGCGCGATGCTGCGTGATTCGCCCACGAGCGTCGCGTGGGAGATCTGCGGCCGTTTCTTCTCGAGCGCCAGCGCCATCATCAGGAGCATCCGCTGGCTGAGCGCGTTCTTCTCGGCTTCGGGCGGCGGCGAAGGATCGACCGCGACGGAATCGTATTCGTCGGCGCGCGCGATGCGCAGCGTGCGCGTGTCCGACGTTCCCGTTCCCGGACCAGTGACGTCGTTGCGATCGCGCACGATCGCCCGAAGATGCAGCATGTCACCCGGTTGCAGGCCTATCGAGTCGAGCGAGATCGTCGCGGCGAGTTCGCCGCTTCGAGAAGCGAACGTCGCGGCGCCGATCGTGCGCGACTTGAAGGTGAAGTTTTCGCCGCCGCCGGAACTCACGATGAGCTCGAACGCCCCGGATGCGAGGCCATAGTCGTCGCTTGCGGTCGCCGAGAGCCGGATGCGGCCGGATGGCTTGCGCAGGATCGAGTCGCGGGCCGGCGCCGTGAGCACAACCACCGGAGCGGAATCCGGCACGGGCTCCAGCACCAGCAGCCGCTCGTGCGCCGCGGCGTGCAAGCGCACGGCCGCGGGAGCGGAAGGCATCGCGAGCACGAGTCGCCAGCGGTCGCCCGATGGACTCGCAGAAGTCCGGCTCCCGCCGAGCGTGGCCACGACTTGTCCGTCGCCCGCCACGCCCTCGAGCGTGATGGCGCTGCCGACGAGCGCGCGAACCGAAGCCGGGTTGTCGAACGATTCGTCGCGCAGACCGGCGTACGCGGGCGGCGACACGCGCACGACCATGCTCGCGAGCGGATTCGTGCGCGATCCCGCGCGCACGCGGCTGAGCGCGTCGCCCGCGGCCGGCCGGATGACGCGTGCGACGGCGCCCGCGGGTAGCACGAGAAGCACGAGTACGCACGCCGCGACGGCGATGGACGGGCCCGTGAGCGCGCGACGCGCCGCCCTGCGCACCGCCGGCTCGAACGAAACCTGCGCGGCGGCGCGCTCGATCTCCGGCACACGCCCTTCATAGCGCGGATCAACGGCGGTGACGAGCGCATACCGAAGCGACGGAAACCGCGCCTCGATCCAGAGCGCGGCGCTCCCCGCGTCCGCGCGAACTCCCGCCCGGCTCAGGCGCCGCAGAAAGAGCGCGATCGCGGTGGCGGCAGCGACGAACGGCACGAGGCGCCGGGCGCCGGCAGGCAGCGACACGAACGCGTCGACCGTCGCCGAGAGCAGCAGGATCCCGAGCGCGGCCGCGAGGCCGCGCAGCGCCGCCGCCGCGATCGCGGTGGCCCGGAGCGTGCGCCGCGCGCGCTCGACGCGCTCGAGAATCGTCACGCCGCGTACTCCACGGGCACGCGCCGAACCACCAACTCGCAGGCAAGGAGCAACAGGGCCACCGCAAGCAGCCACGGCGCGAGCGGAGAGTCCTCGTCCGTCGAACGAAGCGCCGCCGCCGTCGCCGCCGCGCCGGGACGCTCGAACAATTTCGCGAGCGAGTCGGAAGCAGCGGCCCACAGGTTGGCGCCATCGCACGGTGCGAGAAGCGAGCGCGCGACGGCGCCGAAAGCGGGCTGCAGCGTGACGTCTCCGGCGGACGGAACGCCGACGCCCACCGCACGAACGCATCCGCGCCCGAGCGGCCACTCCGCAGCCGCGCGCTGGCCGTCGGCCCAGCGCGCCACCGGCCGGCCGGCCGCCGGAATCGCCAGCCGCGCGAGCGGCGCGACGAGCGTCGCGTTGCCGGCCCACAATCCCTGCGCCGACGGCGCCGCGCTTCCGATGCGCGGCCAGGACACGAGCGCAGCGCCGTCGCGCGCCGCCGCCGAATCCGCGGACGACGGCCCGCTGCGGACGACCCGCACCGTCGCGGGCGCAGCGCCGCGTGCGGCTGTCGCGTTCAGCGCCGCGATCGGGGCGCGCAGCGCATCGTCCGGGTCGTCACTCACGAGGATCACGGCGGCGCCCACGGGCCGCGCGGCCGCGGTGCGCACGAGCCGCGCGCGGCCGGGCCATCGCCCAAACGTGGCGGCACTGGCGGCGTCGAGTTCATCCGCCGTCAGCGGCGAGACGATCACCAGTTCGACGGAATCGGCTCCGCGTGAAAGGTCCCGGGCCGCCCGCCGCGCGCCCACGAGCGCCGCCGACAGCGATCCGCGCGCATGGCCCGCGGCGAGCGCACGCAACGAATCCGCCGCTCCCGACGTCACGATCGTCGCGGCGGAGTCGAAGAGCACCAGCGCATCGCCGGATCGCGTGAGTGCGACGGCGGAGTCGCGCACGTCGGCCAGCGTTCCGCGCGACCGGTCGATCACGACCACGCGCGCGAGCGACGTGCCTCTCGCATGCGTCACCGGCCCCGCGAAGGCGGCGCCCATCAGCAGGAGTGCGGCGCACCTCAGCAACAGCAGGAGCAAGTCGGTTGGTCGCGCCGCTCTCGACGATGCCCGCGCGTCGCCCTGCGGCACGAATCGCGCCGTCGGCAGCTCCGACGGAGGCGGACGCTGCGTCGTGATCAGGTGCAGCGCGACGACTCCGATCGAGGCGATCGCGGCGGCAACGAGCCAGACGGGCGCGAGGAAACTCACGTGCGCACTCCCGTCCCGCCGGGGACCGCCACGAGCCGGCGAACGAGCACGTCCACCGGTTCGTCATCCACGATCTCGTGATACGCCACGCCGTCGTCACGCCACGCACGCGCAACCTCGCCGCGCCACGCGTCGAACGCCGCGCGGTACGCGCCGCGCGTGCCGGCCGTGAGCGGGCGCGACGTGGACGCGTCCTCCGGATCCGTCGCGAGCATCGCGGCGCGCGGCGGCTCGAGTTCGGCGCGCGAGACGACGTGCACCACGTGCACCTCCCCTCCCGCGGCAACGTGCGCCCGGGCCGCGCGGCGCAATGCCTCAAGATCGCCGAGACAGTCCGTCACGAGCAGCACGCGCGCCGGCGCGCCCACGAGCGCGTTGGCGAGCGAGGCCGAGCCCGACGGAACGGTCGCGTCGAGCGTGCGCGCGATTTCGGCGACTACGCCGCGACGCGTGCGGGGCGAAAGTCTCGCGAGCCCGCCCTGCGCCGCGACCGCGAGCCCGACGGGATCGCCGCCGGCGTGCGCCACCGCCGCGCACGCGACCACGACCTCCTTCGCCGCGCGCCACTTCGTCCATCCGTGCTCGCCCGGCTCTCCCGCACTTTCAACGGCATACGCCATCGACGCCGATGCATCGACGGCAAGCAGCGTGCCGAGCACCGTGCGATCCGGCGCGAGCCGGATGAACGCGCGGTCGCTGCGCGCGAGCAGCTTCCAGTCGAGGCGCCTGGGATCGTCACCCTGGCGGTACGGGCGATATTCCGCGAATTCGCTCGCGACGCCGCGGGTGCGCGCCAGATGCGCGCCGGGCGCACCACCGAGCACCGGCCGCCGCGCGGGCCACTGTACGCCGCGCACGGACTCGAGCAGCGCGCCGTACGGGCCGACCGCCATCGCTAGAGCCTGAGGTCGCTGCGCGGCGCGCCGATGCTCGCGAGCAGATCCTCCACGATGCGCTCGGAGGTCACTCCCTCGGCCTCGGCGGCGAAGTTCGGGAGCACGCGATGGCGCAGCACCGGACGCGCGACGCGCCGGATGTCCTCGGGAGCGACCGTGAGGCGTCCGGCAAGAAGTGCCGCGGCCTTCGCGCCGAGAATCAGCGCCTGGCCCGCGCGAGGACCCGCGCCCCAGCGCACGTACTTCCGAACGAGTTCGGTCGCGGTCGGCGAGTCCGGACGCGTGGCGCGCGCGAGCGCCGCCGCGTAGCGCAGCGCAGGCTCCGCGGCCGGCACTTCGCGCGCGAGCCGCTGGAGCGCGCGTGCTTCCGTGCCGTCGATCACCGGCGAGAGCGGCGCAAGTTCCACGCCGGTCGTCGCGCGCAGGATGGCGATCTCGTCGTCTTCACCCGGATACCCGATGCGAATGTCGAAGAGGAAGCGGTCGAGCTGCGCTTCGGGGAGCGGATACGTGCCCTCCTGCTCGATCGGATTCTGCGTGGCGAGCACGAAGAACGGCTCGGGAAGCGGCATGGAATCGCCTGCCACCGTCACGCGATGTTCCTGCATCGCCTCGAGCAGCGCCGCCTGCGTGCGCGGCGGCGCGCGATTGATCTCGTCGGCGAGCAGGATGTTGGCGAACACCGGGCCGCGCACGAAGCGGAACGTGCGCTGTCCCGTGGAGGTGTCCTCCTCGAGAATTTCCGTGCCCGTGATGTCGCTCGGCACGAGGTCGGGCGTGAACTGGATGCGTCGGAAGTCGAGGTGCATCGCCTCGGCCACCGAACGGATCATCAGCGTCTTCGCGAGCCCGGGGACGCCCACGAGCAGCGCATGTCCGCCCGCGACCATCGCCATCAGGATTTCGTCGAGGACTTCTCCCTGTCCGACGATGCGCTTGGCGACTTCGGAACGCAGGCGCACCGCGGCCGCGAGCAACGCCTCGCGGTCGGTTCCTGCCCGGGCGGAGACGGCGGCGTTCAGCGGACGGGTCGGCGGCGCCGGTAGGTTATGAGATACGTCGAGCCGTCGCGCGCACCGCTTTCCGCCACGGAGCCCTGCTCGCCGAGCACTTCCCATCCGCGCAACTTCACGACGTAATCGGACGGCGCGGCATCGGCGAGACCGAACGCCGCGAGCGCGTCGCGCTTGAGCGTCGCAACCGGGGTTTCCGGCCGCACGTCGAACGCCTTGCGGTCCCACCCTTCGAGAAGCTGCACGCGGACGTTCATGCGACGCCCTCCGCAACCGGCGGCAGCGTCGAGAGAAAGCGCGCCACCTGCTGGTCGAACATGTACGACGACGCAGAGACGGAGGTGCCGCCCTCCGCCGGCGCCACTCCGATCGCGATCTCCTCGCCGCCGAGGCCGCGGAGCGTGAGGTACGCCGGTCCGACCTTCTCGGGAAATGCCGAATAGATGCCCGAGCGCTGCGCGAAGAATTCCTTCGCCGCGGCGAGGACGTCGGCCGGCGCGAGCGTGGTGCGGACCTGCTGATGCGTGCGACTGCGCTGCTGGTTTCTCACGGCCGATCCCCTGGAGGTGCGTACTCGAGCGGAAGATTGAGAGTGAACGTCGATCCCTGTCCGGGTGCCGACACGAGCTCGATGTCGCCGCCCAGCAGGCGCGCCACGCCGCGAGAAAGCGCCAGTCCGAGCCCGGATCCGCCGTACCGCCGCGTGGCCGTCCCGTCGACCTGACGGAACTCGTCGAATACGAGAACCTGTGCCGACGGCTCGATGCCGATGCCGGTATCCTGTACGCTGTAGACGACTCTGCCGTTGGCGACGTTTACCGAGGCGCGAACCTCACCCTTCGCGGTGAACTTGAACGCATTGGAGAGTAAGCTAACGAGGATCCGCGTGATTTTCCGGCGGTCGGAGCGGGCCGCCGGAAGCGCGAGCACCGGCTCCTCCGCAATCAGCTGCACGCCCGAGGGCAGTCCCTTGGCCACGCGCATCGCCTCGCGCAGCGGAACGCGCGGATCGAACTCCTCGATCATCACTTCCAGCGTCCCGCGGCGCAGCGCCGTGAACTCGAGCAGTGCGTCGATGAGCTCGAGCAGGCGCCCGCTCGCAGACTTCGCCTGACCGAGCTCCTCGGACTGCTCGACCGTCAGCGGCCCCGAGATCTGCTCGCTCAGGATGGAGAGGTAGCCCATCATGGCGGTGAGCGGCGTGCGAAGCTCGTACGACACGTTCGCGAGAAACTCGTCCTTCACGCGCCGCGCCTCGACCACCGCGACATACTGCCGCTCGAGTTCGGCGTTCGCCTCGACGAGCGCCGCGTTCGTGCGGCGCATTTCGTCGACGAGTCCCGCCTTCTCCGCCGTCGCGGCCATCTGGTCGGCCACAATTTTCAGCAGGCCGCGCTTCTCCGGCGTGAAGCCGCCCGGATCACCGAAGTAAAACGTGACGGTCCCGAGCACGCGGCTCGCCGTCTGCAGGGGGAGCGCGACGATCGCCCGAAAATCGAGTTCGCGCGCGACCTCGTGCCAGTCCTCGAGGTCGGGATCGGCGAAGACGTCGGGGATCTCGATGGCCCGCCTCTCGCTCGCGGCCTCACCGCTCGGCCCGAAACCGACGCGCACACGCATGTCGCCGAGCCACGGACGATGCTGCTCGGGCCAGTTGTATGCGGCGACGAGGCGCATGAGTTCGGACGCACCGTCCACGAGGTAGACCGACGCGAAGCTCGCGCCCACCACCGGACTCACGCGATCGAGCGCGAACTGGAAGACGTCCTCGGGACGGTCGGCGCGCAGGAATGCGTGCACGATCTCGCGCACCGCGACGAGCTCGCGGTGCGCCGGCGGCTCGGCGGCGGCCGGCGCAAATGGCGTGCGCGTGGCGTAGCGGCGCCGCGGCATCGGCCTAGCGCCCGGCTCCTACCGCGGCGTAGAGGCGTGAATCGAGCAGGGCCTGCACGCGCCTCGTGACCGGACCGGGCGTGCCCGAGCCCACCGGCTTGGCGTCGAGCGCGATCACCGGATTGACGTCGGTCGTCGTGCCGCACAGGAACACTTCCGTCGCCCGCAACAGTTCGCTCTGAGTGACGGGCTTCTCGACGAGCGCGATGCCGTTCTCCTTCATGAGCTCGACGAGCACCTGACGAGTGATCCCGGGCAGGACCAGGTTGCCCAGCGGATGCGTCCGCAGGACGCCGTCCACGACGGCGAACACGTTCGTCGCGGCGCCTTCGGTCACGATCCCATCTCGCAACAGGACGGCTTCGTACGCCCCTGCCTCGGTGGCCGCCTGGCGCGCGAGCACGGCGCCGAGCAGGTTCACCGTCTTCAGATCGCATCGCAGCCAGCGGAAATCGGGGAAGGTGATTGCCCTGACGCCCGCCTCGCGCTGGTCGCGCGGCACGACGAATCGCGACGCCGACGCGTACACGGTGGGCCGCGTGCCCGGGGGCGGAAAGTGGTGCGTGCGTGGCGCGGCGCCTCGCGAGACTTGCATGTACACCGTCGCCTCACCGTCGGCGAGTCCGTTGTCGCTCACGAGCCGTTCGCACACACCCTTGAGGGCCTCGATCGACGAAGCGTCGAGCGGAATGCGAATCCCCGACAGCCCCCGCGCGAGCCGCGCGGCATGCGCGCCCCACTCGAAGATCCGGCCGTCGATGACGCGCACGACTTCGTAGATGCCGTCGCCGAAGATGAAGCCGCGATCCTCGACGGAGATCGTCGCGCGTTCCTTCGGAATGAACTCGCCATTCAGGTAGACGGTCGTCATGATCACTCCTCTCAGGTCAGTAGTCCTTCGATCGCCTTCACCAGCGGCGCGAACGAAAGGGACTTCTTCGCCACTCGCTGGGCTTGCTCCTCCGCGAGCTCGCGCTGTCCGCGCGCGAACAACTCTTCCACGATCCACGGCCCCGCCGACGGGTTGCGCCACCAGTCCGCGTTGAATCGCTCGACGAGCGTTTCGGCGAGCAGTGACTGCAGCTGCCACGCGCGAAGGTAGCGCGCCGAATAGAAGTGCGGATCCACGTCCACGAAGGCGTCGGCGCGCTGGTACCGGAACCCGGTGGCTCCGGTCAGCGTTGCCACGTACAGGTCAGGCAGCGCCGACCACGAGACGCGGCCGCCGTAGAGCTCGACTTCGTAGATCAGCTTCGCGCAGTAGCGCCGCAGGAACTGCAGTTCCTCGAACCCCGCAGCGCGCAGGTAGCGCGGCACGTCGCCCTTTTCCAGCTGCGTGTAACGGCCGAGCCATCCGCGGTCCTGCATGCGGTGGTCGAACAGCATCGCGTATCCCTCGGTGATCGAGTTGTCGCCGAGCCAGCGATACTCGAACGGCAGCAGGGGGTCGATGTTGGCGAAATGCAGCGCGTGCCCGAGCTCGTGCAGCAGCGTCCGCCAGTCGTTCTGGCCGCCGTGCGGACGGAGCACGAGATACACCTCGTCGGGAATCGCGACGGGTGCGCAAAATGCGCGGGCCCGTTTCCCGACCCGTTCGCCGGTGTCGTAGTGCACGCGTCCATTCGCGTCGGGACTCGCGCCCATTTCCGCAATTTGTCCCCTCACTCGTCGCTCCATCTCCTCGGCCGGGAATCCCGCGTCGAACTCCGGCACGCGCATCAGCGCGAGCGCGTCGGCGCGCGTCGCATCCGCCGGCGTGATGCCAAGCCCGCGCTTGAGGAATTCCGGGAGCACGTCGTCCCACATCGGCTGCGTGTCCCGCAGGAACGCCGCGCACTCGTCGCGCAGGCCGCGCACGGAGATCCCGGCGAGGGCGTCGAACGTGTCGAGGTAGTCCGGCCCGATCGCCATCTTCTCGACGAGTTCCTTCTCGCGCGAGAGTCGCTCCTGGCGCATGGGCGCGAGCTCGGCCTCGACGAGCGACGCCCGCGCATCGTCGATCGCGCGCCTCTCCTTCGCGTCGCGCGTGTTCGCGATGGTGATCGACGCACGGCGGTACGGCTCCCCACCGCCGTTCGCGAGGTGCACCACCGCCTCTCCCTCCCACGCAATTTCGCGCTCCTCGAGCGGCGCGAGCTCGCGGCCCACGCGTGACTCGAGGAGCCATTCGACGAGCATGCGGCCGGAGCGGTGTTCCTCCGAACCGGGCTGCGAACCTCTCAGCAGCCCGAGGGCGAGCTCGAGCGAGTGGTCGCCGTACGCCTCGCGATGACGTTCGTAGATCGGCTGCAGCTCCGCCGCCGGCTTCAGTCCCGCGTGCGACGAGTAGTACTCGCGCGACACGTCCTGGAGGAATGACTCTCCCCTCGAACGCAGCGCGTCGAGCCCCTCGAGCGCGTCGGTCACGGGGCCGGAACCCGGCGGCTGTCCGCGACGGAAATGTCCGTCGCGAGATAGCGCGCGATCACCCCGGCCGTCTGTGAAGCCCCCACGCGAATCTGCCCCATGTCGTCGCGGAATCGGATCGTGACGTCGTTGTTTTTCGTCGATTCCGGGTCGATCGTGATGCAGAATGGCGTGCCCGCCTCGTCCTGGCGGCGATAGCGCCGGCCGATCGCGCCGGCCTCGTCGTAGAACACCGGGAACCGCTTGCGCAGGTCATCGGCGACGGCGTGCGCCATCTCGGGCTGTCCATCCTTCTTGGTGAGCGGAAACACACCGGCCTTCACCGGCGCGAGCGCCGGATGGAAGCCCATCACGACACGTCCTTCCTCCTCACCAGCTACTGGCTCCTCACGGTACGCGTTCACGAGCAGCGCCAGCAGCGTGCGATTCGGCCCGCAGGCCGTCTCGATCACGAAGGGCAGGTAACGCTTGTTGTTCGCCTGATCGACGTACTCGAGCCGCTTTCCCGAGAATTCCTGATGCTTGCCGAGGTCGAAGTCGCCGCGATTGTGGATGCCTTCGATCTCCTGCGATCCGAGGGAACCGCCGAAATCGAATTCGATGTCGAACGCGGCGCGGGCGTAGTGGGCCAATTCCCCTTCCCCGTGCTCATGGAACTGCAGCCGCGCCTCGTCGAGCCCGAGTCCGCGGTGCCAGGCCATGCGGGCAGCCTTCCACGTCTCGAACCACTCCATATCGGTACCGGGCTCGACGAAGAACTGCATCTCCATCTGCTCGAATTCGCGCGTGCGGAAGATGAAATTCCCCGGCGTGATTTCGTTGCGGAATGCCTTCCCGATCTGCGCGA
>Ga0208587_1000136_pt1 | contig 38042 bp, 30 predicted proteins | sample NGESurdeep092012_7_FD_184472 | JGI IMG/M metagenome (GOLD analysis project Ga0208587, IMG submission 184472) | Arctic peat soil microbial communities from Barrow, Alaska - NGEE Surface sample 210 deep-092012 (SPAdes) | ecosystem: Environmental > Terrestrial > Soil > Wetlands > Peat ...
TAGGTCGCCTTGGTACGCCCACTCAGTTCGTATGTGAACCCATGGATGCTCGCACTGTTAAGGAATGGTCACTGACCCCACCACAAGTAGTTAGTAACACCTGAACAGATACTCTGCACCAAGAAAAACGTCACGGTCGAACGTCGTAGAAAGCGTTGATCAAGTGCTCTATGTCCAGACGGCGAAACCGGCTGAAACCGCCCTCTCCCACAAGTTCGCGAAGGACGGGCTCGGAGAGTCCGCAGGTTCCCAATCCTGCTCCACCCGGTTCGGACATGGCCGACGACAGGCACGCGTAGACCGAGGTGGAGTACAGCATGGTAGCGAAGCGGCGTCGGCGAAGGTTCTGCTCGAATGTGGGGGCACAGTCGATATCGACGATGAACCAGACGCCATCATCAACGATCGCGTTGCGGATGGCCCTCACGGCATCAACCGGTCGGGTCATATCGTGCAGACAGTCGAAGGTCGTCACTAGATCAAAAGTTGGCTCACGGGGAAGGGGCTCTGACTCGACGTCGTGGAAGGTTACGTTGTTGGCACCGCGCGCGGCCCGACGCGACTCAGCCCTCTCCAGTGCGTACACCGAGACGTCATAGCCGTGGAAAGTAGAAGCCGGGAAGGCCCGCGCCATCTCGAGTATCGCTATTCCCGAGCCGCAGCCCACGTCGGCCACGACCGCCCCTTCGCGCAACCGATCGATCACCCCGTCCAACTGCGCCAACGCCGTTGAAACGAGGACCTGACGATACCAATTCCCCATTAGGAGTTCGCCGTCCTCAGCGGACCGGGGACCTCGCTCGTCAAAGGTAAGCCCCCGCCCGGTGTGGAACGCTTCGCCTAGTCGGGGCAGCAGGCTCAACTGGTTCGGGAGCGTGGTGAAGTTTCCCCCCATGTAGAGCAGGCTCGACTCATCAGCCAGCAGCGCCGCCACCTCATCGCTCACCTCGAAGCGGGCATCGCCGGCGTAGCTGACGACACCGGCGGCGGACTGCGCGTAAAGCCACTCGCGGACCCACCGCTCATGAAGCCCGGCTTTATCGGCGACCTCGACGCTGGTGAGCGGTCCCTGGCCCGCCATCACCCGGTACAGGCCCAGCTCCAGCCCGAGTGCGACGAGTCCGGCCGCCCGAGCTGCGACCATCATGGCACCAAGAAGGTCGAAGGCTTCGTCCTTCGCTGCGCCAGGGCCATCTGACTTCGCCGGTTGGCGAGGTGGCGTCGAGCCCGAATCCGCTGGGGCGTCCGGCCTGGCCCCTCGATCTGTCTTCTTATCCATGGACGCAACACTAGGTTGGCTCATTCTCCGTACCTCACCCTTCCTCTACTCCTCTGCCCCAATCCGCCTATATTCTTCCTGCCTCATTACCTCCTGCTCTTCTAGCTCTACCCACCTTCCCTCTTCGGCCCTGCTACATCCTGCTTCTCATTCCGCTCCCTCTCCCGGCTCTGTACGCTCACTTTTATTTGTGGTCTCACACGTCTGGCACTTGTGGTCAGGGGTCCCCTAACGGGGAAAGTTGTGGTGCATGCAGGTGCCTCCGACATGATGACGATTCGACGCCTCAGCATCGGAGCGGGTTGCAAGTACCTGCTCAAGTCCATCGCCGTTGGCGACGGTCTCGAAGGCACCGACAAGTCGGACCTGGTTCGCTACTACAGCGAAAGTGGCACTCCCCCCGGAGTCTTTCTCGGAGCCGGACTCGTCGGTCTCAACAACGGTCTGGGTGTAGGAGTATTCAATGAATTTCCGCAGATTCTGCATGGCCCGTTCGTGTGAGCGCTGATACCTCCGAATAGACCTCATTTTAGGCCTCATATTTCCGCAACACCACAAGACCAGACCGACATGAGACAACACGTTTTCTTGAAATCAAACGACATGCGTAACGAGACCGACATGAGACAACCGATTGAAAGTTTCTTTTAATCGGGACATGCTTTACAGAAGTTCAGGACCTGCTTGACACCGCGGCGGCCACTGAAAGCTTCTCTCGGCGAGCGGGTCGGACCAACGATCTCTGGTAGGTAGATGCCGTGGTGACAATCTTCTTGAGGGTGGCGCCGGGGGCGCCGAGTGGTGGAGCCAACTCTGCTTAACTCAGTGGTGAGTGCGTCGCAGCTTCACTTCAGCCGTCAAACGCGACGAGACTCGGGATCGAGAGGGGGTACTTCATTGGCCACGGGGCTCTCGTTTTCCGAGGCGATGGTGGGCACCTGGCGACGAATAGGGGAACACCTCGACCGACCGTTCTCTTTCGACGCGTTGCTGAATACTCCGACGCTCCCGTCGCCCCTCGGCGGCTTCGTCGCCACGCTTCGCGGCACGTTGAACGCCGAGGGGATGTCGACCGAAACGCCGATCAACGGCACGTTGGAGTTCTCCCCGCTTCGCGACCACCGGTTGCGCTACAAGTTCACCACTATCGCCGACGACGGGCTCCACTACAGCTTCGACGGCTGGAAGACGATTCGTGGCCTGAATCAGTTGCGAGCGTGGACCACACTGACGGGCGCCATCTACGACGAAAACAGCCGCGAGGTCGGCTCCGTCACGCTTCGATTCCCACTCGAATCATTCGCGTCCTTTGTGGCGGGGTTCCGATTACTCAACGACGACTCCGATCTCGAGGATCGACGGTGGTCGGGAGAGCCCGGTCGACTCGAGGTCTGGTACGACACGTTGAACGACCCGCGAACCGGAACGGGCCTCTGGCTGCACCACGAAATTTGCGCCCCGAGCGATGGCGGCGCGGCGCGGGGCTACGGTTGGCTCGCACTGTTTCCGCCCGACGAAGCACCCGAGATCGTCCACTTCGGTCCCGGACCCCTGGGGGAAAACCCTTGGTTCGAAGTGGACGGCGTCGTCGCCGAGCCGGGTCGACGGACCGGCAGTGCGGGTACGGCGTCGTGGGAGCTCACGTATCTCGACGGGGGTCCCGCACTATTTACGTTTCCTCGCACCGTATGGCGGCGGCGCCTCTTCCCATCGGCCCAGATCGTCCCGGCGCCCACCGCCTCCTATCACGGCACCGTCACCGTGGGCGGTCGCGTGGTGACGCTCGATGGAGCGCCCGGTGGCGCGGCCCATATCTACGGTCAGGGAAATGCAGAGCGATGGGGTTGGTTACACGCCGACCTCGGCGACGGTGACGTCCTCGAGATCGTGGCGGCGGTGTCGCGTCGACCGGGACTTAATCGCCTCAAGCCGCTGCCCTTCGTCCGCTTGCGCGTCGACGGTGCCGACTGGCCGCGTTACGGCCTGCTCGCGGCACTCAGGGGCTCGGCGAAACTGGGACTGCCCGAGTGGAACGTCACCGTGCGCTCCGGCGGTCGTCGCCTGCGCGTGCGAGTCCTCCAACCGGCGGACGCCACCCTGGCGGTCGCTTACGCGGACCCCGATGGCGCGCCGGCGACGTGTCAGAACAGCGAACGGAGCAACGCGCACGTCGTGCTCGAACGACGAGTCGCGAGCGTTTGGACTGTCGAGCGGGAGTGGACACTCGTCGCCACGGCCCACAGTGAGATCGGTACCCGGCCGTGACCGACGAGTTCCGAGACGACACCATCGCCGGCATTTCCACCGGCGATGGTCCTGCTCGAGTCTTCAGCGACTACGAGCGCCGTGTGCTCGACGCGCTCTGTGATTCGCTGCTGCCGCCGGGCGGAGCCATCGCGCCGGGTGCCCTAGAGCTCGGCGTCACCGCGGACATCGAGCGACTACTCTCGCGCGTGCACGGCCAGCCCCGATTGCTCGTGCGGGCGATGCTCTGCGGCGTTGATCTGAGCGGGCTGCTCGGGCCGAGACGTGACCTCTTCCACCGCCTGGGCGCGGAAGCGCGTCTTCGATCGCTGGAGGACAGCCGTTCTTCAAGCCTGCGCGCCCGCCGCGAGGCGCTGAACGGTCTCGAGGCGCTCATCCAACTCGCGTACGCGTCGCGACCGGAGGTGACCACCCTCATCGGTTACGACGGCGAGCCCCTCGTGGCGCTGGGACCGGGCGGTCCGCCACCCGCGGTCGAGTTGCCGGTAGTTCGCTATCCCGACGTCAAGAACGACGCGATCGTCGCGGACGTCGTCATCGTCGGTTCGGGCGCGGGCGGCGCCGTCGCGGCCGAGATGCTGGCGCGCGCCGGTCTGCGAGTCGTCGTGCTCGAAGAGGGTCCACCCGTGACGCGAATCGACGTCGTGGGCCACCCACCGGCCGAGCGACTCTTCCAGTTCTACCGCGACGGCGGCTTGACGTTCACCCTCGGTACACCCGTGATGTCGCTGCCCATGGGTTGTGCCGTAGGCGGAACGACGGTCGTCAACTCGGGCACCTGTTTTCGGACTCCCGATTTCGTGCTCGCGTCGTGGTCCGCGTCGGGCATCACCGCCGTCGATCCGGACGCGATGGCCCCCTGGTTCGACGAGGTCGAAGAAGTGTTGAACGTCCAACCGGTCCCCGAGAACGTCCTCGGCGCGAACGGCGACGTGATGCGTCGCGGCGCCCAGGAACTCGGACTGTCGGGGGGCCCGATTCGTCGCAACATCCGCGGATGTCACGGTCACGGGGTCTGCGCATTCGTGTGCCCCGTCGACGCCAAGCAGGCCATGCACGTCAGCTACCTGCCACGCGCCAGCACCGAGGGGGCGCTCGTCTACTCGGGCGTGAAGGTACGATCAATTCGACTCGTAGCCGGACGGGCCGCGGGCGTCGTAGCCGACGTGCTCGATCCCGCGACGGGTCGCAAGGTCGGGACGCTCCAGGTTGACGCGCGCGCGACGGTGCTCTCAGCCGGGGCGATCTTCTCACCAGCGCTCCTCGCCCGACAGCATCTAGGAAACTCCTCGGGCCAGCTCGGTCGCAATCTCGTCATCCACCCCGGAGCGGGGACGACGGCCCGGTTCGAAGAGCCCCTCAACGCCTGGCGCGGGACGATGCAGAGCTACTACGTCGATGAGAAGCTCTCGGACGGGGTGCTGCTCGAAGCCACGTTCCCGCCGCCGGGGCTCGGCTACTCCGCCGGCTCCCTACCCGGGTGGGGACCCGGCAAGGAGTTGTTCGCGCTCTATCCGTACATGGCGTCAAGTGGATCGATCGTCAGTGACGCTGGCGTCGGCCGCGTCCGGCCCCTCGGGCGCAACACCGTGGCGATCCAGTACAACCTCACGCGCGAGGACGCGGCCAAGGTGGTCGAGGGCATCGCGATGTCGGCCGAGATCTTCTTCGCGGCCGGCGCGAAAGAGGTCTACCCGATGCTGCCGGGGCTCAGCACTCTTACGTCACCAGCCGAGGTGCGCCACGTGCGCGAGGGTCACTGGCGCCCCTCGGACCTCCACCTGTCCGCGTACCACCCGATGGGCAGCGCGCGCATGGGCGCCGATCCATCGAACTCGGTCGTGAACTCCTACGGACGGGTCTGGGACGTTCCCGACCTCTTCGTCTTCGACGCCTCCGTCCTGCCGTCCTCGAGCCACGTCAACCCCCAGATCACGATCATGGCCCTGGTGGCGCGCATGGCGGCCCGACTCGCCGACGATCTCACTTGAACGCACGCCGGCCCCAGGCGTTGGTCGTCGCGAATCCCGCGGCGGGCGGTTCCCCGTTGGTGAGCGCCGGCACGGTGATCGACCACCTGGTCCAGCACGACTTCGACGTGACGTCACTGCTCACCGCGCGCCGGGGCGACGCGGTCGAGAAGGTCGCCGAGGCGGTCCAGCGCGGTACCAGTTCGAATCGTCCTCTCGACGTGGTGGTCGCGGTCGGCGGCGACGGGACCGTCCGCGAGGTCGTCGAAGGAATCCTTCGGGGCGACGGTCGATGGCCGAGCGACGCACGCGAGCACGACGCCGAGATTCGCGAAGCGCCGGCCCTGTTTGTTGCCCCGGGCGGCACCGGCAACTCCTGGTATCGAGCACTCTTCGCCGACATCGCACTGGACGTGGCCCTCGATCAGGTCTTCGGCGACGGCCGTGCCGGGGCTCGACGCCGCTGGCTCGACACCGCGCGGCTGGTCGAAAGCGACCAGGCCGTCGTGCTCGGGGCGAGCGCCGGTTTCCTCGCACAAGTGCTCGAAAGGGCCCGACAGATCACCGGTGTCTCCGGTCGTCAACGCTACGAGCAGGCCGCGCTCGAACTCCTCGAACACTCCGACGGCCTCGGTACGGACGTTCGTGTGGTGGTCGACGGCGTGGTCGTCGTCGAAGGGCGCCAACTCCTCGTCGCCGTGGGTGGTGCTCGCCACCGCGGCGGGGCGTTCGAATTGCTGCCCCGATCGGTCCTCGATGACGGACTACTCGACGTCTGCGCCATTGCATCGACCTCGCGGATCCGGCTCGGGGAACTGCTGCTCGCGGTCACCGAGGGTACCCACCTGAACGAGCCTGAGGTTGTGTACGCACAGGGCACGACGGTCACTATTCATGCGCTCGGGACTTCTGCGACGCCGATGGAGAGCGACGGTGACGTCTTCGAAGGCGATGCGTCACGCCGTCTGAGCGCGACTTTCGAGATCATCTGCGCAGCGCTCGAGGTGTGGGCTGGTGACCCACCACTGAGTGGATAGGTGATGCCCCGGCGTAGCGGCCAATGGACGTTGTTCAGTCCGTCACGAGCGCCCGGGCCAGAACGGCGACGAGTTCTTCGGCGACGAGTGACTCCATGTGTTCCACGGCGTCGGCCACGTCGGCACTCCCGCCGGTTTCGAGGAACTTCGCGCGCGCCAGCGCGCCGTGGTCGCGTCGAGTGAGGTCGCCCGAGGCGCCCCTCGGAACTGCGATGCTTCGTGACAGCGTGCCACCGTCGACGAGACGGACCTCGACCGTGGCACCGATCTCCTTGGTCGCGTTCGCGAATGATTCCGAAGGCGATCCCACGTCGTGGAGTAGTGCCGCGGCACCGCCATTCGCGCCGGCGCTCGCGAGCCACTCCAATGCCCGCTCGCCGGCCTGACCAAGAGCCTCGCCGATCGGTGCCGTGGCGAGCAGGGCCCGGCGGGTCAGAGCCGCATCGTGTTCGGTGCGAATCCGAGGGACGAGCTTCCACGCCACCGGGTCATCCAGGCGCGGCGAGGCCAGGTCACCCGGCGTGAACTCTCCGCGCAGCAGCGCCACCGCCACCGGATAGCCCACCGAGAACTGCAGCGCGCTGATCGGCGACGTAAGTCCCGTGACGTAGTCGCGACTCTTCAGGTCCATGGCATACGTGAACAGAGAGCACTTCACGACGACGTCTCGAATCTTCGCGTCCATCAACACGCGCAACTCGTCATCGCCGCCGACGTCGACACGGGTTGTTCGCCCGAGTGCCGCCCTGATCTCGCCATGGAGTTGCACGGCGGCGTCGAGCGCTCCGTCAAGGTAGGCGCACGCCGGAAAGAGCTTTATCGAGAGCGTCTCGGTGTGCCAGCGCAGTCCGAGCGACGCCACCACCGCGTCGGGCAGGGGGACGTCGGCGAACGTAGCGAGCAGTCCGTCGGGGTGCTCCAGGATGTCGAGCGCGCCGCGCATCCCCGCGAAGGCGCCGTCGCACGCGTCGAGCGCGCTGCGGATCCCTACCGCGGCGGTCAGGGCCTTGGCGTCGCTTCCGAAGAACGCCGGGGACAATGAGTGCGGCGGCAGCGAGCAGGCGAGGGCCAGCGCCGCCTGGGTCTGCTCGAGCGAGGCGCGTTCAGCACGCATACGCGCTATCGCCGCTCCGACGAGGTGGCCGTACGCCGCGGTCTGGCCGCGAAACGACCCCAGCGTCGCCCCCGCGACGACGCGGGCGGCGCACTCGTTCGCGGCGATCACGGACTCCATGAACCGACGACCGTCGAGTCCGGTCGAAGCGGCGTACGCCACTGACACACCGACCGTCGAGTGCGACACGTGGCCCGCGTAGAGCGTGTCGTCGAAGTCGAGGGCAAGGGTGAGCGCACCGAGACAGAAGGCCGCGGCCTTCGGGTCGTCCTGGAGAGGACCACCGAACGCACTGACCAACTTCGCGCCCAGTGGATGACCAAGCGTGGCGCGAGCCGCAGCCAGCTGCGACAGTATCTGGCTGCGAGCGAACGACCTCACCCGTTCGGGGACGTCGTCCAACTGAATCCGCGAGGCGAATGATCCCAACTGCTCGACGAGCGTCATTAGTTGTCAATCGTAAGCCGTCGACGGTGATCGCCCGAGCGACCGGCGACGAGTGATGTAGTCAACGAGAAGCGTCGTCACCGCCGACTCCAGCAATTTCTCGTTTGGCAATGAGCTTCGGCGGACCGGGAACTCTTGGAGCCTGGAGAAGTTGAAGATCGGAGAATCGTTGGCCTCACATGACGCAACGATGTGAAGGTGAACTACGACGATGCCAAGATCGGAGAAGTCGAGCTGCGGCAGAAGTTATCGGAAGTCGGCTATGAACCAACCTCCTAGGAGTCACACGACTCCCGCCAGTCATCCCGAGCCCGCACCAGTGCGGGATTGGATGATGTGCGGGATTGAATGATGTGCGGGATTGGATGATGTGCTGGCTTCCGAGACGGTGTCTGGTTCCAGGACACTGACATCCGAGGCGGGACTTGAACCCGCACGCTAAACGATTGAATGGAGATCTGTGCTGGAGGGGCCGACGACGACCTTCAGAACAGGCCTCATTTTAGGCCTCATATTTCTGCAACACCACGAGACGAGACCGACACAAAACAACACGATTCCTTGAAATCAAACGACATGCGCAACGAGACCGACACACGACAACCGATTGAAAGTTTCTTTTAATCCTCAGGCGCTGGGATCGAGACCCAGGCGGCCCACTAAACCACTAAACCGAAAGCAGTCCCAAACGCCGTGGACCATGCGGTTTTGCGGTGTTCCAAATCGTGCCTGACCCGCCGTTTCTGGGCGCCATTTCAGTTCGACTAAGAAAGAGCGATGACTACCCACGAACGTGAACTCACTGAACCGGTCGATCTGTGCACGATGGACGGACTGCACCTCAATTCTGAGGCTCTGGGCTGGTCGAGACGGCCGCTGCACCGCGCCAATCTTCTTGGCAACTTCGGTCTGAACAAGCGCTGGGACTACTGGGCAGTACTCGCTGGCGACGTGGTGGTCTCGGCCACGTACGCCGATATCGACCATTTTGGTATCGGCGACGTCTACTGGGCGAATCTGGTCACTGGCGAGACCGGTGGAAAGTCAGTTCTGGTTAGCGCGGGCGAAGATGTATCACTGCCCGATCGCCCCGGAACCGCTCCTCTTCGCGTTTCCCACGATGGACTCGATCTTCGGTTGATCGACGATGCCGACGGGACAATGATCGAGGCCGAGTGGACCGAATCCGACGGCCGCCCAGGCCGTCTCGCGGTGATGGTTGAACAACCCGAACACCATGATTCACTCAACGTCGTCATCGCGTGGAGCGAAGATCTCTTCAACTTCACTTCAAAGCATCAGGCACGCCCGGTGCGCGGTGAGCTCGCGGTGGGTGATCAGCGATGGCTGTTCGGTTCACCGAGCGGGTCCGAAGCATGGGGCGTACTTGACGTCGGACGTGGCCGGTGGCCAGCCAAGATCAACTGGAACTGGGGCGGTGGAGCGGGTCGTAGTGGCGACCACGTAATCGGTCTACAGTTCGGCGCGAAGTGGACCAAAGGGAGCGGTTTCACCGAGAACGGAATTATCGTCGATGGCCGTCTCAGCAAGATCGGAGCCGAACTCGAGTGGCAGTACGACTGGGACCATCCAATGCAGCCCTGGCGAATAGTGGATCCAGCGGGACAACTTGACGTGGTCCTCACACCTCGGTTCGACAAGCACACCCAGGTCGACGTGAGCGACGACTTGGGCAGCGACGTACACCAGGTCTTTGGCACGTATTCCGGGCGCCTCGTAACCGACGAAGGACTGGCATTGACCTTCAGCAGTCTCCAGGGATTTGCTGAAGAAGCTCGCCAGCGTTGGTAACTCAACTGAGTTGATCGTTCAGATCAGTTTTCACCTGCGATCAACTAGCGAAGCAGTGAATTGCCCCAAATTGTGCCTGACCCGCCCTTTCTGGGCGCCATTTCAGTTCGACATTAAGACTGGAGTGATCAGCCGATCATTGGTGATGGACCGTCAGTAATCGACATTCGACACCGACTTAGTACCTCGCGGGGATCTGCTGTCGATTCGATTGACAGTACGACCTAGTCGACTCCAAATCGAAGGTCGATGACCTCCCCACCACTCGATTGGAAGCGAACATTGGCTAGACCGGTGCACGAACTTTTGTCTAGCCAATCGTCGAGCCAAGAGATCAAACTTGGGAACATCTCAGAAAACGTTGGTGAACGTCCCACCTCGTTTGACCAGCAGATTTGGACGTCCAGAAACGGCCCTGGATTAGGTAGGATGGCTCCCAAGGTGCCGGGATCGAGACCCGGGCGGCCCACTGTTAGTAGGTGAACGCTCACGATCGTGGATTACAACGGTCACGGTAGTTCTCAAGGAAGACGAAGTGTTTTTGTCTTCGACTCAATGGCTCAGCGAGATCGATTTGTCGTCGTGAATGAGGTCGCGCATCACTGTTGGCCCCATTTCAGGCCTCCAGCTTTCGTAACCCGTCGATTGTCTGACTGACGATTGACAACTCTGTCTCAGAAATGAATCGGTCTCCCGTTATCACGGCCCGATTCAAACTGGGAGCACGCCACGATGTCGTGTTCAGCCAACTCGAGAACGAAGTTGACGGTGATAATTCTGCCCGCGAACGATTCCTGGTGACGCTCCCCGATTGACCACCCGGTGGGGTCGAAAAGAGCCTGGATGTAACGATTAGGTCACCATTGCGCGACGTTATGGATCGGGCACGTCGCGTGGTTACTCTTGAGAACAGATGAAGGAGAAGCAATCCCAGCCGGGGTCATTCACCGCCCTCGAGCTGATCGAGGCCGCCACGCTGGCCCCCCTCGAAGTGCTCTCACGCCTCGCCAGCAGCTCGGAGGGACTGAGCGGAACTGAGGTCGATCAACGTGTCCGCGAATTCGGTGCGAACGTGCTCGCCGTCCACCGCGTGAGGGCGAACGTCGTCTTGTGGCGCCAGCTGAAGAATCCGATCCTGATCCTCCTGCTCGGCGCTGCGTTGGTTTCGGGCCTCACGGGCGGGAGGACCAACGCGATCATCATCGCCGTGATCATCCTGCTGAGCGTCGGGCTCGGCTTCGTCAACGAGTTTCGCGCGGCCGTGGCCATGTCGACGCTCCGCTCCAAGATCAGTCAGAACGCCACCGTGCGTCGTGACGGCACCGTCGCGCAGATACCGGTCACCGAATTAGTGCCGGGCGATATCGTGACGCTCAACTTGGGCATGCTGGTCCCGGCCGACGTGCGACTACTGAGTGTCAATGAGCTCGAGTGTGACGAAGCAGTCCTGACCGGTGAGTCGATGCCAGCGCCAAAATCCGAGATCGCCGTCACCGAATCTGATGCGTCGAGCCTCTCAGACTGCGCGTACATGGGAACCATCGTCCACCAGGGATCGGCCCTCGCCGTCGTCGTCCAGACAGGTACCCGCACCGCCTTCGGACGGATCGCCACGGGCGTCACCGACTACCAGGGCCAGAGCGCCTTCGAGGTCGGCTTAACTAAATTCTCGCGTTTCCTCTTCCTGGTTGCTGGACTGTTGACGATCTTCATCTTCGCCGTGAACATCATCCTGTCGCGGCCGCTGATCGAGGCCCTCCTCTTCTCGCTCGCCATCGCCGTGGGCATCGCACCTGAGATGATGCCCGCCATCGTGACGGTGAGCCTCTCATCGGGATCGCGCGCACTCGCCGCGAAGAAGGTCCTGGTGAAGCGGCTCGTGGCGATCGAGGACCTGGGGAACATCGAACTGCTGTTCACGGACAAGACAGGAACCCTGACCGAGGGCGTGATCACGTTCGAGCGAGCCTTGAACGTAGACGGGGAGGACGCCGATCGGCCGTTGCTGCTGGGACTGGTGTGCAACGAGTCGACGATGTCCGAACACGGCCCGGTTGGCGGCAACTCGCTCGACCAAGCCCTCTGGGTCGCGGCCGATGCTCGACATGACGACCTGGTTCACGAGACGTCGACTTTTGAGCGAATCGCCGAGCTCCCGTTCGACCACGAGCGCCAGATGTGCTCGGTACTGGTTCGCGGTGCCGATGGATCCCTCAAGCTCGTGACCAAAGGGGCCCCCGAGGTGGTGCTCGAGCATTGCGTCGACGTCGACGACTCGGTTCGCGCCATCCTCGACGCACTATTCGCCGACGGTGAGCGGGTGATCGCCGTGGCGAGTCGAGATCGCGGTGTGGTGATGACCGTGAGCGCGAACGACGAGGTCGAGCTCACGCTGGAGGGTTTCCTCACCTTCGCCGACAAGCCCAAGAGCGACGCGGGCGCGTCGCTCGGGAAACTCCAACAGCTCGGTGTCGAGGTGAAGATCATCACGGGCGACAACGGGCAAGTGGCGGCCAAGGTGTGTCGTGATATTGGTCTCGCCTGCGCGGGCGTCGTGAGCGGCACCGACGTGGAGGCGATGAGCGACGACGAGCTCGAGGCGGCGATACCCACGACGACCGTCTTTGCCCGCATCGGCCCGGACCAGAAGTCACGAATCATCAAAGTGGCACGACGAACCGGACGAGACGTCGCCTTCCTGGGCGACGGTGTCAACGACGCCGTGGCTCTGCATCACGCGGACGTCGGCATCTCGGTGGACTCGGGAACCGACGTCGCCAAGGACGCCGCCGATGTCGTGCTACTAGACAAGGACCTCGGCGTCTTGGCAGAAGGAGTGATGGAGGGCCGACGGATCTTCGCCAACACGATGAAGTACGTCTTGATGGCCACGTCATCGAACTTCGGCAACATGTTCAGTGCCGCCGGAGCCTCGGCGTTCCTCTCCTTCCTCCCGATGCTGCCCTCGCAGATTCTGCTCAACAACCTGTTGTACAACACAGGACAGCTCGCGATCCCCACCGACCGCGTCGACGTGGAGGCGCTTGCGCGACCCGCCGCCTGGGACCTGCACTACATCCGTCGCTTCATGTCGGTCTTCGGCCCGATTAGTTCAATCTTTGACTTCGTCACCTTCTACGTGATGCTCTCGCTGCTTCACGCCGGCCACGTGGAGTTCCGCACCGGATGGTTCGTCGAGTCCATCGCTACCCAGACCTTGGTGGTCTACGTCATCCGTACCCGGCGGGTACCGTTCTTCAAGAGCCGTCCGAGCGTGGCCATGATCCTCGTGCCGACCGGTGCGGCGCTCGTGGGCGCCCTGCTCCCCTACACGGGGTTGGCCCACCTCTTCGGCTTTTCCGTGCTGCCTACGAAGTTCTTCCTCCTCTTGTTCGGCATGGTCGTCGTGTACCTCGTGCTGGTCGAAGTTGCCAAGTTCTGGTTCTTCCAATCCCAATCGTCGCGTCTCGCGCTCACCGCCTCGACTCACTCCCAGCGTCTCAATCGTCGGATCATGAAGCGAGCGTCTCGATTCGTCCGCCACGAGGGCCCGTCGCTCCGCTGAGTTCGCACGGCCGCACGCCTCGCGCGTCTCGGGCATGCACTCCGTTACTGGACGGGGCCGACCGTTCACAAGGTCAACGGAGAGGTCATCCATTCCCCATAGTGACGAGCGACAATGCCGTCTCGGAATTGAGATTGTCGTCGGTGCGATTGGTGTTCGAGCCACCGCTGACGTTGAGTGATCGTCCGCATCACATGGTGGGTCCTTTGAGGCGAATTTGAATTTCAACACCGTCGACTCCCCAAATTTTGACATCTCCAGAACCGTCATTTTCGAGGCTATGTAGCCAATACATGCCCAAAGGAACAGACCTCTTTAAACTGACCGTCGACGACCTCGAGCGAATAAAACTGAGCCTCAATAACCGTCCTCGGCAAACCCTCAGTTATATGACACCGTTGGAGAAACTCACCGAGATTGTTGCGCTGACCAGTTGATTCCGCCCGAAACAGTTTCCGGAGTTGCTTGACACCTAAGCCGCCATCTGCCTTTGCTCTTAATGAGCGGGACGTTCCTCAAGTGCTCATAGAGATCAGCAAACCGAGTGCTTGCTCCTTTAAGAGAAATGGTACGTTGGCGATGAGGGGTGATTCATCACTTCGAGACGCCAGGTTCGGGTCGGACGATTTGGACGCTTGTCGCCCGTTCGGGCACGACACCTCCTCGCGACGGAAGGCTTGCTGTGTCCTGTCACAAAAGTTGTTGTGCGAGTACTGACGGGCACGACCACCCTGGTTATCACTGCGAATGCAGTTACCACCAGGAGTCGCAACACAGTGCCTGCTGCTCGCATCACGGCGACCATGGGCACCGCGGGCACGGCGACGGGCCCGAGCGGGACTTTGTCGCTCGAATCCTTGCCGATTCTGGCTTGTCGGCTCGCCGAGAGCGGGATCGAGATCGACGACTACGAAGCACGCAAGGCGACTCTCGCCGGGTCGAAGTGATTGCTTCGCGATGCCGACGGGACTTGCGTACTCGCGCGACGGTTCACACATCGAGCGAATGGTTCGCTCACACTTTTACAAGGAGAGTGCAATGAATATTTTGATGGTACTCACGTCGCACGACCAACTCGGCGCCAGCGGGAAGAAGACGGGACTCTGGCTGGAGGAATTCGCTGCGCCGTATTACGAGCTCATTGATGCCGGCGCCACGGTGGTGCTCGCCTCGCCGAAAGGCGACCAAGCTCCCATCGATCCGACCAGTGACGAAGCCGCTGCCCAGACCAACGCCACCGCGCGCTACCACGCAGACCCCGCAACGCAGAAGTTGCTGGCACACACTGAGCGGCTCAGCGAGGTCAACGCCAGCTCGTTCAGTGCCGTGTTCTACCCGGGTGGTCACGGCCCGTTGTGGGACCTGGTGGACGACCAGGATTCGTTGGCGCTGCTACGCGATTTTGACGCCGAGGGCAAGCCGATCGCCGCGGTCTGCCATGCACCGATCGCGCTCAAGAACCTCATGACCGACGCCGGAGGATACTTTCTCGATGGTCGAAATGTCACGGGGTTCTCGAATTCCGAAGAGTCCGCGGTTGGACTCACCGACGTGGTGCCCGAACTCCTCGAAGACGTGTTGATTGAACGTCGCGCCCACTATTCAAAGGGCGCGGTGGACTTCCAGCCGTACGTGGTCGTCGATGGCACGCTTATCACCGGCCAGAATCCGGCGTCGTCCGCCGAGGCGGCGGCGACGTTGTTGAAGATGCTGGCGGTCGGCCACCAATAACGAGGCCACTCGGCTTGACGCGATCGGTTAAGCCGACAAGCGGTCTACGGCATCTTCGACTTCAGGGTAATGGTCTTGCCATCGACCACGAAGTTGCCGTAGCCGTGATGATGGATAGTCTTCGGTCGCTTCTGCTGGGGATCCATCCAGGCTTTGACCACTTCGAGGACAAAGAGGTTGTACTTATCCACCAGACTCGTATCCACAACCCTGCATTCGAAGTTAGCGAAGCACTCGGCGATGAGGGGCGGCGCCACGAGTTCAGCTGGCCGCGGCGTGAGCCCGAACTTCTTGAACTTCTCCACCGTGCGGCCCGATGAATTCCCCACCTTGACGACGACGGGCGCCAATTCCACGGAGGGAATCGCGATCACGCACTCGTGCTCGGCCACCAACGCCGAAAAGCTATAGTCCTCGCTGCTCACGACGCACGCCACCAGCGGCGGCACGAACTCGACCATCGTGTGCCAGGACATCGTCATCACGTTGGACCGGCCACCCTGGGACGTGGTCAACAAGACGACGGGTCCGCCTTCAAGGAGTTGATAGACCTCCGGGAGCGGAAGTTCCCTCATCGACGAGGAGGGTCGCGTACCGGTAACGCGGGTCCGGCTGCTCACGCCCGGCTTCGTTGATGGACTCATCTCCAAGCGACGATGCGCGCCGGGCGCCGGGAGGTCGGCGGGGTCTCGCCATCGGGCCATCCGACGACGATCGGCAGCGCGCAAGGCCACTCAGGCGATACACCCAACTCCTCCTTCACCTCGGCTCGGTTGAACAGGGGGCGGGCCAAGCCGATCGGACAGCTTCCGAGGCCGAGCGTCCACGCCGCCAGCATCAAGTTCTGCGCAGCGAGAAAGCAGTCCGGCACGCCATCGGCACTTGTGGCGTAGATCACGACCAACGCAGGAGCGCCGTGGAACAACTCAAAGTCGGAGCCGGAGACCATCTGACGCAGCCGATCCATGTCCGGCAACCCGCTCTCGACGACCTCGATGACGGGGGGCTCGTTGAGCAGGAGTTGTTTTCCCTCCTTGGCGTAGCGGGCGAGAACCTCCCGCTCCTGAATGACCACGAAGGCCCAGGGCTGGCAATTGACGGCACTGGGAGCGTGGATGGCGGCGTCAACGAGGAAGTCGATGTTGTCGCGGGTCACTGGCTTGTCGTCATAGACCCGAACGGCGCGCCGCTGGTAGATCGCCTTCACGGCGTTCGCGGCGTCAGTCGCTCTCGCCTCGCACGAGTGGCCAGGCGTGACGATGTTTAGATTCGAGTCGACGGCGCTCATGGCCTACCCTTTCCGCTGGTCGTTACAGGCGACAGCATTTTCTTCGAGCCAGTGTGTCCCATAGGTACCCCTTCATCGGCGGACGGACGAGCCCGATCAGTCAACTCGTCCACTCCACTAAAATTATGGCCCCTTGGACGACGCGATGGCTAGGGCCAATAGACCTTTGTCGCCAGGGGAATCCTTGCGACTACCAACTCTGATGGCGTAATTGTCCATCACGGCCGATGGCGGGACACGGGCGAGAGGGACACGTCGAGACCTTGGATTAGAGCCTGCGTTTCGTCAATGCGAGGCGCCGAACTGCTCCAAGTTGAACCAGATCGCCTCAACCGGGACGTCGCCGACATTGGTGAGGCGGTGGGGACGACTGGAGTCGAACGAGATCGAATCGCCGGCGCTGAGACGGTAGGTCTCGAATCCCACCGTAATCTCGAGCGTGCCGCTTAGAACGAAACCGTATTCGGTGCCGACGTGGCGGATCAGTCGTCCCTCCATCGTCGAGCTCCCACCAACGTCGTAGCGAACGAGCATGAAGTCAGCCTTTTCGCTGCGGATGGGCGTCAGTGACTCCCAGGTGACCCCGGAGTCCAGTACCAGGACCTTGCGTTGCCCGGGGTGGACGACCGGCGATGACGCTACCGTCCCTACGTGATTGTCACGAACAAGTGCCGTCGTCGGTAAGTCACCGAAACTCGAGTCCGTCCTCCAGGAGTTGTTCGCCGCGTCGGTCCCCTCGCCCGACGAGCCGTTGGCGCCACGGCCACCGTCGCTCGCGTAGTTCTCGAAGAGATCATCGGTGGCGATGTCGAGTGCCGCGCAGATCGCGAAGAGCGTGGCCACCGAGGGCTGGGCCTTGCCGGTCTCGAGTTGTGAGATGAACGAGGCCGAGACGTCCAGGTCCCGGGCGAACTGGCGAAGGGAGATACCGCGAGCCATTCGTCGGGCCCGCAGGCGCGCGCCGATCAGACCAGGTGCCACCGCGTCGGTTCCCACCGGTCGCAGCGCCGTCGTTGGCGGTTCCGACGGACGGTTCAAGGACGCCTCGGCGGCCGTCGCCTTTCGCCCATTGGCTTCTGCACCTTTGGAAATCGACATTGCTACCTCTCTTACTTTTCTCAGATGATACGGTTCCCTCGACCTAGTGCCGAGTGACCGCACCGTGACGAAGTGCTACGTGTGACTTCTTTGGTGCAACTAGTGCGAACGCCCCAGCTTCGCGGCGAGGTGTTCCCACTCCCTGGTGAACCGGTAGGAGTGTCGAGCGGGGGGATGCGGGGCCTGCACCTCGATCCATCGAACGAGTCCCGACCCACGATTCTCGAAACCGTGGTCGGCGCCGACGCCCGCCCAGAGAACGTCGCCGGGGTGAAACACCATGAGAGTGCCATCAACCAACGCGTGGACCTCGCCTTCGACGAAGACGTAGGCCTCCTCGAACGGGTGATCGTGTGGATGGGCGATGGCCGTGGGTTGGTAGTCGACAACGAACATGGTGTGAAGTTGGGCGCCGCGTTGCTGGTCGATCAGCATCTTCACACTGATGCCGCTGTAGGCGAGAAGTGCGGTCGCCATGCTGGGCGACACGGTGGGCGCGTTCACGTCCGCACCGCCCGCCAGCTTGCGCAAATCCATTGAGTCCGAATCGAAGCGGACGGCGTTCTGGTTGCGCGGGTCACGCATGTCGGGCAACGTCGGCGTCGACTCGACCAACGTCTCGCCAGTGAAGAACGTGTCCTGGCGCCGACCGTCGTCGATCTCGGCGGGTGAGGCCATGTGCAGCCACTTGACCGGACCATCGACCGCCCGCAGCGAGTAGACGGTGCCGACCGGGACAGCAATGGCGTGATCAGTGTCTAACAACGTGGTTTGGCCGAGTGTCGTGATGGCGAGGCTTCCAGAAAAGACGTAAATGCTGAATTCGAAGGAGTGAAGGGCCGGATCGAGGTAGCCGTCGGCGTCCAAGTGTCCCACCGACAGTGACATGTGGGGCGATCCAGTAGCTCGGTTGACCAGAACCTGGCGGCGATAGGCGAATGAGTGCCCCTCGAGTGCCGAGGGGATCCGGGCCGTGCTGTCGTCAATCTTGGTTGCGTAATACATGCTGCCTTCCGTTCACGATCTGTCTGGTCCGATCTTTGCCTGGCTACTTGAGGAGCCAACCGCCGTCCATGGCGAGGTTCACGCCGTTCACTCCGGTGTTGTTGAGGAGAAACTCCACGGAGTCCACGATCTCGTTCATGGTGACGAGTCGGCCGAGCGGCGTTCGCGCGATGATGGCGCTGTTGTCCTTGTTCTCCCAGAATGGGCTGTCGCCAATGATCCCGGGGTGAATAGCGTTGATGCGCACCGGAGCGAGTTCGCTCGCCAAGCTATTGACGAGGCCGACGATGCCGCCATTCACCGTCGACACGGTTGTCGACCCGGGGTAGGGGCGCTGCAGGGCTAATCCGCCGAACAAGACGATGGAGGCGTCGGCGGCGAAGCGAGGTCGCAGGACGTGGATGGCCTCGGCGTAGCCGACGAGCTTGAGCGTGACGAGGCGGATGGCCCGCGCGACGTTGTAGTCGGCAATCGTATTGGCGTCGCGTTCGATCGCCGGAATCACTAGATCGTTGACCGATTGAATATTGGCGAGCGAGTCGGCGATGGACTCGGGCTCGGAGAGGTCGACGGCGATGCCGATGGTGCCGAGTCCAATTTCCGCCGCCGCCGCGTGCGCCGTCTGCGTCGTTCGCCCCGAGAGGTACACGGTCGACCCCTTGGCCGCCAACGATTTCACGATTTCCTTGCCAATACCCGACGTGCCCCCGAGAACGACTGCCGTGCGAGTGGTGTTTCCTGCTGACTGTGCTGCCACTTCGACCCCCATCTGCTGTTCAGTTACAATAAACATAACCGAAGTCCTTGTCGAGGGGGAAATGTCGTCCGCTTCCTGGCGGCGGCGCTGCGTGGTCAGCGACGGCAGCGCGAGTCCTCATTCTTTGCACCGATCTCCTTGAAGGCAATGATTATCGAACACGTCGTTTCGACGCGATCCATGTTGCTGGGGTGACAACACCACGAACTTTCGCCGATCACGATGTGAAGTAGTTCTTGACAGAACTGAACACGGTGCTACGCTGCGTGACAATCTGAACCATTTCAACAAAGGGGGGGAATGAACAAGCCCATCAGCACGTCCGGCGAATCACTCGAGCACGGCCGTTCCATCATCTTTCGTAACGGAATCGTCCTCACCATGGCCAACGCGCGCCACGTCGTGAAGGACTGTGACGTCCTCGTAGTCGACGGTGTGATCCAAGAGGTTGGACCGGGCATCAAGGCTCCCGACGACGCGCTCGAGATTGACGCTCGCGGGGGGATCATCATGCCCGGCATGATCGACACGCACCGCCACATGTGGCAAACGGCAATGCGCGCCTACGGCGCGGACTGGACGCTGTCGCAGTACTTCGTCTGGTACTACCTGGAGCACGGAAAGAACTTCCGTCCCCAGGACGTCTTCGCTGGCAACCTGCTGTCGGCCATTGAGGCCGTCGACGCGGGGGTCACGACGTCAGTCGACTGGTCCCACGGCCTCCAGACGATCGAGCACGCGGACGCGGCGGTCGATGCTCTCGAAATGGTGCCCGGGCGTTTCGTTCTGGCCTACGGGAACATCCAGAGTGCTCCGTGGGAGTGGACCGCTGACAAGGCGCTGCGTGACTTCTACAGTCGGCGATTTGACGGTAAGGGCGACATGCTGGGCTTCGAAATCGCCTTCGATGTCGTTGCCGGACCGGAGTTTCCCGAGCGGGCGGCGTTCGAAGTGGCTCGTGACCTCGGCGTCCCGGTGAATACGCACGCGGGCGTCCTCGGGGCGAACGGCGACGACAGTATCCGCTTGATGCACGAGAACGGATTCATGGTCCCAGAGACCATTCTCGTTCACTGCGCAACGCTGTCGGACGACTCCTATCAGCGGATCGCCGCTTCTGGTTGCTCGGTGTCGGTGTCCACGGAGAGCGAGCAGAGCGCCGGCCAGGGTTACCCGTCGACGTGGAAGCTTCGCCAATTCGACATCCCGATCACGCTCTCACACGACACCTCGGTGTGGTGGAGTGCAGACCTGTTCAGCGCCATGCGAACGACCCTCGGCGCCGACCGCTCCCGCCAGCACTTCGAGGCGCACTTGAAGGGCGAGACTGTCACGCAGCTTGACGTTCGTTCAGAAGACGTGGTCGACTGGGCGACTCGTGGCGGAAGTAAGGCACTCGGGCTCGACAGCAAGATTGGCAGCATCGAGGTCGGAAAGCGGGCCGATATTGTCCTGCTCAAGAATGACGAGTCACCGGTGATGTTTCCCATCGTGAACCCGTACGGTCACGTAGCGATGCAGGCGCAGCGTGGCGACGTCCACACGGTGGTGATTGACGGCAATATCGTCAAGCACGAGCACCGATTAATCAATATCGACCTCGCGAGGGCGAAGAGCGCCGTGGAGGAGACCGTGGAATTCCTCGCTGACGCCATTGGCGAGGAAGCGTGGAATGCGGGCATGCATCCGGACTTGCGCCCCAAGGAAATAATCGATAATCCTTACCACTACAACAAGTAGAGCCGGCGTCCACTCGGGTGCAGGGCAGAAGCGACCGGCCGCGAAAGCGGTCGGTCGCTTCTATTTCGGAGCGCTCTCGAAATGTTCGGTGCGACTTGACATGTTAAGTGAACATGGATAATGTCTTCCCAACTGATCGTGAAACGACCCCGCTGGGGTCAGCGGTCGGCATCGGTCGTGCGAAGGGGTGCGCTCGAATTCTCAAGGGGGAAGAAAATGGTGAGAACCAAGATGCGTTGGCTCGTCGGTATGGCTGCGGGGGCCACACTGTTGTCGTCGACGCTACTGGGCTTTGGCGTCGCGCAGGCGACAACCAAGGCAAAGCATTACACGGTCGCCTACATGTCGTACGGGGTTGCGAATAGCTATGACGCTCCGATGCTCGCGGCGGCCAAGGCGGTCGCGGGGGCCAGCGGCGTGCGCGTCGTCGTGTTCGACTCTCAAACGTCGTACACCACGCAGGCGTCTCAATTGCAGAACGTCATTAACTCCGGCCAGTACCAGGGCATCATCCTCCAGCCGGTGTACGGCGCGGCCCTGCTCTCGACGGTGAAGAAGGCCATCAAGAAGGGAATCAAGGTCGTCAACATCGACCAGATTCTCGGCACGAAATACACCACCGACCAGATCCAGGTGAAGGGACTCGCGGGCAACGTCGTGTTCTTCCCATCGAAGATCGGCACGCAGCTGGGCACGTTGGCGCAACAGGCGTGCGGCACGGCTAATCCCTGCAAGATCGGCCTCGTGCACAACTACACGGGCTACGAGCCGGACGGGGCCATCACGGTGGCCTTCAAGGCACAGATTGCCAAGAACGCCAATGACCAGATTGTCGCCGAGGGCGATGGCCTGTACCAGGCCGGCGTGGCGGTGACCCAAGTGCAAAACATGCTGACCGCTCACTCGGACATCAACGTGATCGTTGGCGCGGACCAGGACTGCGAAGGCGCCCAGGTGGCCTTGACGGCGGCCAAGAACACGTCGGTCAAGTTGGTTTGTTACGGCGGCAGCGCCGCTGGTCAAGCCCAGTTGAAGTCCGCCACTGGCCCGTGGTTCGCCGACGTGCTCCAGGTGCCGGCCACCGAAGGCCAGCTCGGCATGAGCATGTTGATCAAGGCCATGAAGACCGGAAAGAGTCAGGGTTCGAAGAACCCGGTCGCGGGCTTGCCCAACAATGGCATCCTCACGCCGGCCAACGCTGGCAAGTTCACCGGTGAGTGGCCGGGCTGATTCGCACTACTCGAGGCAATGAAGAGTCCGTACTGAGAAATCGGTTCTGACCCAACATGTCTGCACAGACGTTTGAGGATCATCCCCACCACACCGCGGACTCCCCCGGCGGCGACCTGGTCGTCGCCGGGGTGTCCAAGCGGTTCGGTGGGGTTCCCGCACTGAGCAACGTCTCGTTGATCATCAAGCCGGGAAAGGTGCACGCGCTGATCGGCGAGAACGGCGCCGGCAAGTCGACGCTCGGCAAGATCATCTCGGGCGTCATTGAACCCGACGAAGGGACGTTGACCCTCGCGGGACGCTCGCTCGTGTTGCGCTCGCCCAGAGAGGCGATCGCGAACGGCATCATTACCATCGCCCAGGAACTCGCTATCGTCCCGGGCTTGAGCGTGGCCGAGAACGTCTATCTCGGCTCGGAGGTCGCGACCGCCGGCTTCGTGCGTCGTCGAGAGGCGCGGCGCCGTTTTCGCGAGTTGGCCCGTCACGCCGGTTTTGATCTCTCTCCCGATGCTCGCGCCTCAAACCTTTCGACGGCTGACAAACAAAAGGTGGAGATCATGCGGGCGCTGTCGCGCAACGCATCGATCGTGGTGATGGACGAGCCGTCGGCGGCTCTCTCGAGTAACGAGACGGCGGCGCTGCACGAAATCATTCGATCTCTGGCCCGTAGGGGCAGTGCGGTCGTGCTCATCTCACACTTCCTCTCCGAGGTCCTGTCGCTGTCGGACACGATCACGACCTTGCGCGATGGACTTCTCATTCGTACCGTCGAGGCCGCGGGCGCGACCGAGGACTCGTTGATCGAAGGGATGCTCGGACGGTCGCTGACCTCGGCGTTCCCGGAGAAGGTCTCCGTCGACAAGGATGCTCCCGTCGTTCTCGAAGTGGACCATTTGAGCGCGCCCGGGGTGAAGGACTGTTCCTTCGTCCTGCGTCGAGGAGAGATCCTCGGAATCGCCGGATTGGTCGGCGCGGGCCGTTCGGAACTCGCGCGGGCCATCTTTCGCGACGCCAAGGTCTCCTCGGGAACGGTCCGGCTCGAAGGTTCCGAACTCGCCGGACACAGCCCGCACCGTTCGATCGGCCGTGGTCTCGCGCTCATCCCCGAGTCGCGCAAGGAGATGGGCCTCATGATGGGTCGTTCGGTGAGAGAGAATGTCTCGCTCTCGCGACTCGACCTCGTCAGCCGCTTAGGCTGGATCGCCGCCATTCGCGAGCGCCGGATCGTGTCCGGGTTGATGCAGAAGACCACCGTCAAAGCGGCGAACATGGGGTTGCCGGTGTCGATGCTGTCGGGTGGTAATCAGCAGAAACTGCTCTTCGCTCGCACGGTGATGTGCACGCCGTCGGTACTTATCGCCGACGAGCCAACGCGAGGTGTCGACGTCGGCTCGAAGCGCGCAATCTACGACCTTCTGGTAGAGATGGCCCAGGACGGGATGGGCATCATCGTGATCTCCTCGGAGCTCGAAGAAGTGCTCGGGCTGGCTCACCGTACCCTCGTGATGCGTCACGGACGTTTCACCGCGGAACTCACCGGTCCGCAAATGAACGAGCAGGCCGTGCTGGCAGCTGCGTTCGCCGAGACCGCGTCAACTGAGGAGACCACATGACGAACCAGTCCTCCGAACACCCCGACGTACTCGAAGATCCCGACGGCGCGCGATGGGGACTTCGTTCCGGCGGCTCGCAACTGCTGCAGTCGTGGCGGACGGCCGGAATCGCTATTCCTTTCCTGCTCCTGTTCGTGACCCTTTCGATCACGAGCGCGCCGTTCTTGCACACCACGAACCTCATCAACATCCTCGACCAGCAGGCCGCGACCCTGTGCATCGCGGCCGCGGGCACGTTGGTCCTCGTCGCCGGCGGGATTGACCTCTCCGTAGGGGCGACGTACGGGCTCTCCACCGTCGTGGCCGGTGAGATCGCCGCTCATCACTCACCCGTGCTCGCGATTGTCGCGGCGATCCTCGTCGGGCTATTCGTCGGTTTGGTCAACGGGCTTATCGTGACGGTCTTCAAGATCAACGCGCTGATCACGACCCTGGCGATGTCGTTCGTCATCGGCGGTTTGGCCCTCAAAGTGTCGGGCGGGAATCTCATCGTCCTGTCCGCAAACTCGGGATTCTTCAGGTTCGCCAACGCGCAGTTCCTCACGGTTCCGAGCGCGGTGTGGATGGCGCTCGTCTTCGTCGTCGTCTTGGGCCTTCTCCTGTCGCGCAGCACGTTTGGCCGCTACGTGATCGCCTCGGGAGGCAACGCCGAGGCCGCGCGCCTGGCCGGGGTGCGCGTCAACCTGATCCGGGTCGTCGCCTTTACCTTGAGCGGCGGCGCCGCGGGCCTTGGCGGGGTCATCGACATCTCGCGCCTGCTCAGTGCCCAGGCGGCCAGCGGCGGCAGCGCCCTCGCTTTCACGGTGCTGGCGGGCATCGTGGTCGGCGGCACCTCGATCGCCGGAGGAGAGGGGTCGGTCTGGCGCACGGGCATTGGCGTACTCTTCATAGCGCTCATCGGCAACGGATTTGACCTGCTCGGTGTCGACCCGCTCTACCAGCAGATCGTCCTCGGGCTGATCCTGCTGTTCGCGGTGGGCCTCGACTCGTGGGCCCGTCAGCGTCGGCGCTAAGGCGACGGACAGCCGAGTTCAATACCAGGAGGAATTATGGGAATCCCTACACACGGAAGTAACTCGGTCGACTGGGAGAGTCGCGTTGACATGTCGCGTCTGCGCGAGGAGCGTCTGGCGAAGCTACAGGCCGAACTCGCGCGTTCGGACCTCGGTGCGCTGCTGACATTTGATTTTCACAACATTCGCTACATGACGGGCACCCACATCGGGACGTGGGCCATGGACAAGCTCATCCGTTTCGCACTGCTGCCCCGTGGTGGCAAGCCGATCGTGTGGGACTTCGGCTCGGCGGCGCGCCATCACCAGCTCTACAACCCGTGGTTGAGCGGTGTCCAGATTGCGCCTGATGGCACTGAGATCCCGTACGAGGGCGCGCGCGCGGGCATCTCCACGCTGCGTGGCGCGATCCCGCCCGGCGCCGACCGCGCGGGCACCGTGGCGACGAAGATCAAGGAGGTGCTGCACCAGTTCGGGCTCCAGAACGAGCCGGTGGGCGTGGACGTCATCGAGATGCCGGTGCTCGCCGCCTTCGCCAAGGAGGGCATCACTCTGGTCGACGGCCAGCAGGTCTTCCTCGAGGCTCGACGCCTGAAGACCAACGACGAGATCTCGCTGCTCGCCCACGCGGCCTCGATGGTCGACGCCGCCTACGAAGAGCTCTACTCGTTTCTTCGCCCGGGGGTGAAGGAGAACGAGTGCGTCGGGCTCGTCAACAAGACGCTGTACGACCTCGGTTCAGAGCACGTCGAGGGCGTCAACGCGATCTCCGGCGAGCGGTGCTCGCCGCACCCTCACGTCTACAGCGACCGTCTCATCCGTCCGGGCGACCCGGCGTTCTTTGACATCCTTCACAGTTACAACGGCTACCGGACCTGTTACTACCGGACCTTCGCGGTCGGCAGCGCCTCGGTCGCCCAACGCGACGCGTACACCAAGTGTCGTGAGTTGATCGACACCGCTATTGCGCTGGTGAAGCCCGGTGCCACCACGGCCGACATCGTCTCTGTCTGGCCGACGGCCCAGGAGTTCGGTTTCGCGAATGAAGAGGCGGCCTTTGGTCTGCAGTACGGGCACGGGATAGGCCTCTCGATCTGGGAACGCCCGATCTTCAGTCGGATGGTCTCTCTCGATCACCCCGAGGTGCTCGAAGAGGGGATGGTGTTCGCGCTCGAGACGTATTGGCCCGCCAAGGACGGATGGTCGGCTGCGCGAATCGAAGAGGAGCTCGTGGTGACCGCAACGGGATGCGAGGTGATCACGAAGTTCCCGGCCGAAGAACTTCTCGTTGCGGGCAAGAGGTACTACGCGGCTGGAGGAGAACTGACGGGACTTCGAGAGTCCCAGTCGAACCTGAACACCTCGTGGGGAAAGGGCACGTCGGCGTAACTCTCGTCGCTCGAAGCACCGAGCACGACACGCGGAGAAGGGTGTCGGCGAGGAATCGGCGCGAGGACGAACAATGTACTATGTTAAGTCATTCTTCAATGTTGTAAGTAGTAATTAACAGTGTCCCGATGGAATTCCATTACCAGGAACCCAAAAGTGGGCGCTCAACCAAACAAGTCAAGAGGATCGAATGAATCAGAGTGCTGCCAAGATCATTGCCGTGACCGGTGCGACCGGTGCCCAAGGCGGCGGCCTCATCCGGGCGATCCTCGCCCATCCCGACGGTGACTTCATCGCCCGTGCGCTGACCCGCGATCCAGAATCCGAGAAGGCCCAAGCGTTGGCCGCCCTCGGGGTCGAGGTGGTCAAGGCCGACCTCGATGACGAGGCGAGCCTCGTCGCAGCCTTTAGCGGCGCCTACGGCGCGTACTGCCTCACGAACTTTTGGGAGCACTTCTCGCCGGACAAGGAGATCGTCCAGGCCGGGAATCTCGCCCGGGCGGCGAAGACCGCTGGTGTATCGCACGTGATCTGGTCCACTCTCGAAGACGTACGCGACTTCGTCCCGCTCAGTGACGACCGCATGCCCACACTCATGGAGAAGTACAAGGTCCCGCACTTCGACGCCAAGGGCGAGTCCAACCACTTGTTCACCGACGCCGGGGTACCCACGACGATGCTCAACACGTCGTTCTACTGGGACAACTTGATCTACTTCGGTATGGGTCCCGTCGCGGGCGAAGACGGGACGCTCGCCATCACCTTCCCGCTCGGCGACAAGAAGCTCGCCGGGATCGCCGCCGGGGACATCGGTGGTTGCGCCTACGGCGTCTTCGCCGCGGGTGACAAGTTCATCGGCGAGACCGTCAGTATCGCTGGTGGACACTTGAGCGGACAAGAGATGGCGGACAGTCTCGGCAAGGCCCTCGGCAAGGAAGTCCGCTACAACGCGGTCAGCCCGGACGTGTACCGGTCGTTCGGGTTTCCCGCCGCCGATGAGCTCGGCAACATGTTCCAGTTCAACGCCGAGTTCTCTGACCAGTACTGCGCCGTGCGCGATCTTGACGCCACCCGCAAGCTCAATCCGGGTCTGCAGTCCTTCGACACGTGGCTCGCCGCCAACGTCAGCAAGATTCCGTTGGGTTAGACACTCTGCTACACCAGCCGGCGCGAGAGAGCTCGTTCGACCTCGAGGCGGCCTGGGTGGAGCGCGTTGTCTGCACTGCTGAGTGCGACGCTGACGCGCACGCTACCCACGAACAAGCCAACCAGATCGAGGAGCTAGTGCGTGAGTACTTCAAGAAGGGTCCCACGCGCGGTTTCGATGACGGGCTCGACCATCTCCTCGACGTTGAGGCGGACGCGTTCATAAAGAGCCAACGCGACAAGTTGGCAGAGATCGTTGGAGATGAGTGACAGTGGCGGACCAACAACGTCAACCAAAAGGAACGCAGACCGGTGGGCAGTTTGCCGGGAGCGTGAATCCAGAGTCGACCGTGGTACTGCCCGTGCGTCGTGACCGTGCGCCGTACGTCACTTCCCTTACGCGAATCGCCACGACGACTACTTCAGCGCGACGCCCGTCTCAGGGTGAAAGAGGTGAATCGCCTCGCTCGAAGCGCTCAGTGTCAAAGAATCCCCGATGGTCAACGGTGTGCGCGCGTCAACGATGGCGACGAGCTCATGGCTGCCGGACGAGAGGTGGACGTGTTCGTCGTTACCGAGAAACTCGATGACGTCGACGGAGGCGTTCAATTGCAAGCCGCGGCCACTTCGCGAGTTCCCATGAATTCACCGAGGCACTTTGAGATTCGCCATACCGTCATGGTCAGTGCAAAAGTCGAGGTTTCCAGCGGTAAGTGTTTTGAACTGAAGCGACTCGTGATTATATGGTCACGAGCGAACGCCACCCCTTTGAAATTGGACTTGTCCCACTTGGGCGAACGTCGCTGGACAATTCATAGAAGTATGGCGTGCAGGAGGCCACTCGCCTTGAAAGTTGGAGGCAATTTCCCGCAGGCTCACGGGCGCCATAGTCGAGTCAACGATTTCAAGGTATCGTGGGCGAGCCAATCCTGGCCGCCCGAACAGGCCTCATTTTAGGCCTCATATTTCTGCAACACCACGAGACGAGACCGACTCAAAACAACACGATTTCTTGAAAACAAACGACATGCGCAACGAGACCGACACACAACAACCGATTGAAAGTTTCTTTTAATCCCGAGGTACCTGCGCCGTTCTCAGTCAATCGCGCCCCAGGCCGCATACGCCCAATTCCCGCATAACGTTGAACGATACGGGACAAGGACAGCAATCTCCATATACAGTATCCACCCGTACAGCATACAAGGAATTGGTGTGCTATTAATTATTTGTCAGTCGGTCGTAAGGGTCGGCAACAACAGCAATAGCGGGCAATCCGCAAGGGGGGACTTTGAAAAGCAAATTGGTAGCAGCAGCCTTGGCAGGGCTTTTAAGTATTACGGCCGGAATAGTTGGGACGGGCGGTTTCGCGGCATCAGCTTCAACTTCATCCAAACCAATCATCGTCGGTGAAATATCGGGAAACACCGGTGCATACGCCGCCGTCGGCCAGGCAGCTTTCAACTCGGTGAAGATGGCGGCCGCCGCGATCAACGCTTCTGGCGGCATTCTGGGTCGTAAAGTCAAGATCCTTTATGGCAACGACGGTGCCAGCGCGACGACTTCAGCTCTACTGTTCAAGAAGTTTGTCTCAGAGGGCGCTGTTGCGATCCTGGGCTCGCTGGACACTGGACCCACCACCGTTGCGGTATCCAACGCCATGAAATTCCCCGACGTTGGAAACATTGACGAAGGCGGTGTCTACCCCAACGGTCCCACTAAAGCACCATACCCGTGGGCTTGGAGTACCAGTATGAACGGTTATGGCGTTGGCGAAGTAATCGGTACCTACGCCATGGCGCACTGCTCGGCTGGGCTTTACATCATGCACGACCCAACGGCCTACGGTACGACAGGGAATACGGGAATTCTGACCACGTACACGAAGAAGCCGCTGGGCGATGACGCCATCACCGAAAACTGGTCTTCCAGTTCCCCAGCTGCCGCAACGATGGACGCAGAACTTACCAAGATCAAGGCTTCAGGAGCTGACTGCGTCGAGACTTGGCTAACTGCACAGGACCAGGCAACGTTCGTGAATGAAATGCACAGCCTTGGCGATAATTTCACCATCATTGGTAACGACACGACGAACTCAACGGGAGTATTCGCCAGCCTCGCAGGAGCCAATGCAAACGGTGTGCTCGCCGAAGATTTGGGAATTCTTGCTCAGACACCCAGCCCGGCGCTGAAGAAGTACACCGCGGCGTACGTTAAGGAATTCAAGATTCAACCAATCATTTGGGGAATGGTTAGTTACGACGGACTAATGGTCTTAGCTCAAGCCATAAAGAACGGCAAGTCAACCTCAAAGTATTCAATCAAGACTCAGCTCAATAAGCTCACGAACTACCACGGTCTAACTGGAAACTTGAGTTTCACCAAGATGATTCACACGTCAATAAATGGGCCGCAATTCAACATGGTTCAGTACAATACCTCCACCCAGAAATGGAGCGTTGTAAAATAGCATCCGGCCACGCTTGACCGACTTAAATTCCAGCCGATCCGGAATCTTGGATCGGCTGGAATTTAAGTATCGTAAGTTCACTTGACTAATTGATTGCCGCCATTTATGGAAGGATTTTGGTGCCCCAAGTATTGCTTACAGGTCTAGCCAGTGGCGCAATTTACGGCATCATTGCATTGGCGTACTCATTGGTATATTACGTAACTCGCGTTATCAATTTCGCCATGGGTCAACTTCTAATGTCCAGCATCATGGTGACGGCCGTACTTTCGATGCACGGTACGTCAGAGTGGCTGGCGATCATCGTCGGAATTACCACCTCAACCGTTGGCGGAGTGGTCGTCTATTTCATTGCTGTCCGTCCCGTGCTTCGCTTCAGCCGTTTCAGTTTCGCCTGGTTGGTCAGTACCCTCGGTGTCGGCATCATCCTGTCATCATTCGCAGCCCTATTTTGGGGAACGGGCTCCCTTCCCTTCCCCATCCTCCTCAATGGCCGGGCCGTGAGCGTCATTGCAGGCGCTCATTTGACTTGGCAACAGATCCTGACAGTTTTTGTTGCGATTTTCTTACTCGGTGCCTTCGAGGTCTTCCGGAAACGGACACTCTTTGGAAAATTGGGCATGGCGATTTCCTACGATCCAGAGATCGCATCGTCGATCGGCGCCAACGTTACGGGATACGCGATTCTTGCTTTCGCCTTGGGTGGACTACTCGTCGGCATCGCGGGTATCTTGGTGGGTCCAATTTCATTCGCCGACGCGTACATGGGGGATTCATACGGCATCTTTGGTTTTGTGGCTCTCATGATTGGCGGCATTGATATGCCAGCGGGCGCAATGGGCGGTGGCTTCATTCTCGGAATCTTGCAGAGTTTCGCCGTCACCTATATCAACTCGCAAGCTTCCGATTGGTTCCCCTTCATCGTCGTCGTCGCGGTTCTTCTCATCGCTCCAAATGGCATATTCATGTCTGGCCCCAGTATCAAGAAATCGATCAAGCGCTTCAGCCAACGCAAAGAATTGGCAGAGTCATGAGTAGTTCGACGTCCATAGGCAGACCACCGATCTCTTACAAGATGATCGGCACGATGTTTGTCCTACTTGTGTATGTCGCCGCGACCCTCGCTTTGGCCCACAGTTCGAACTACGACCAGGGACTGCTCCTAGTAGGCGTGAGTTTCTCAATACTTGCGCTGAGCCTTGACCTCGTGGCGGGCATGCTCGGTCTGTTTTCCCTCGGCCACGCTGGACTCTTTGCGATCGGCGCCTACACCACAGCCATTCTGGTGACGAATTACCACTGGAGCGTTTTCGAGGCTCTGCCGGTCGTCTTGGTGGCCGGTGGCCTTATTGGAATGTTCATAGGTGCCCTGACCCTTCGCGTGGGTGGGCTCTACTTCGCGATCACTACCTATGTGTTCACGCTCATCGTGACCGTCGTCATTAGTGACTCCTCGATTACCGGAGGTTATGAGGGCCTCATAGCGCCGACTTTCCCCAACTTTCCCTCGGCACTCTCTTCTCTCGGAACTTCTCTCGTATGGGGAGTCAGCGGTGCTCTGCTCGTCACGGTAGTTGTCATCTGGAGTATTCGCAGTTCGGCTCTCTATCCCGTGTTATTGGCCACTCGCGATGCCGAGTTGTTCGCAGCTTCAGCGGGAGTTAGGACGTCTCGTATTCGCGTGTTGATGTTTTCTCTCTCGGCGGCACTAGCTGGTCTCGCCGGCTGGACGTTTTGTTTTCTGGGATTCATTACTCCTGCCCAGTTCAATGGCACCGCTACCATCAACATTCTCGTGATGGTAATTCTCGGAGGAATCAATACTCGGCTCGGACCCATCATTGGTGCTCTCTTCATCTCACTCTTCCCCGTGCTCGTTAGCTGGAATCCCTTGTGGCAAGAGATCTTCTTTGGCGCCGTCCTACTATTCGTCATAGCCTTCTTCCCGGAAGGGTTCGTAGGTATCATTGAACGACTGGTGCGTTTGGTCACGGGTCGTTCCTCGTCGGTTGCCTCATTGGCAATCAACACTGAGGACGAACCAGTCATCGAAGCGATCGTTCCAACATTTCGATTACAGGACATCGCCAATTCTGAATTCGCTCTCGAAGCACGAAATATAGGTTTTAGTTACCTTCCGGGAGTCAAGGTACTCAAAGACATTGACTTCGTAGTACGCACGGCAACCATCCATGGCCTTATTGGCCCTAATGGATCGGGCAAGAGTACGCTCGTAGATTTGCTGGCCGGCCAATTGACCCCGACTGAAGGCACGATCACGCTGAACGGTCGCCGAGTTGAAACCTTGAGGTCATCCGAGCGACCCAAGCTTGGCTTGATGCGCACCTTCCAAACCGCGATGATGGTCCGCGAAATGAGTACCGAGGACAATGTGACCGTTGGACTGTTCCATAAGTACGATCACTTAATCTTGCGCTCTCTTGTGTGGCCCTTACTACCAAGTGGACGTCGCGACTCACGAAAAATGAAAGAGGAGGCCCGTGAAGGGCTACGTAGTGTCGGATTGGGTCAACAGTGGCCCAGCATCAAGGTTGCCGACATTCCCCATGGTGTGGAACAACTCACACAGCTCGCAGCGGCCTGCGTCGGCACGCCTTCCGTTTTGATTCTTGATGAACCTCTCGCCGGTCTTTCCGCTAGTGAGGTTGGCGAGGTCGCCATAATATTACGTACTCTCCGAGATAGTGGCGTAACGGTGCTCGTCGTTGAGCATCAGACTCGCTTCATCTTCGACGTCTGTGATGAGGTGACCGTATTGGCCGGAGGCCAGTTAGTCAAATCGGGTCAGGCGAATGACGTTCGTCTGGATGTCCAAGTACGAGAGGTATACCTAGGGCAATGACAAAAGCCGTACTAGAGATTGAATCACTCACCGCTGGCTATGGACGCTTTGACGTTATTCATGAGATCGACTTGAGAATCGCCGATGGCGAGGCCGTTGCGCTCTTGGGGCCCAACGGCGCTGGAAAAACTACGGTCCTGCGATCGATCATGGGGCTCGTTAAAAAACGTACTGGGATGATCAAGATTGATGGCGCCGACGTTGTACGCATGCCTCCCCATAAAGTGGCTAGAGGTTATGCCGCTCTGGTACCCGAAGGGCGCCGTCTCTTCTTGAACCAAAGTGTGGAAGACAATCTGCGGCTGGGGGCGATGCGCCACCGCCGGGACCAGAAGAAGGTCGAAGAGCTGCTCAACTCGGTCTTTGAACTCTTTCCGGTGATTGAGCGTTACCGTAGCCGCCGGGCGTCAATGTTAAGTGGCGGCGAGCAACAGATGGTCGCCATCGGGCGCATGATGATGAATGATCCAAAGCTGATACTCCTTGATGAGCCATCCTTAGGTCTCGCCCCATTAGCGGTTGCCGATATGGCTAAAGCACTTATCAAACTCCGTGAAGACAGTCGTTCTATTCTGTTGGTGGAGCAGCGTGTGGACATTGCTCTCGAAGTTTGCGATCGAATATACGTTCTTTCTGACGGAAGAATCATTGATGAGAAGCGCACCGTCGAGATTGGCGCCGATGGCCGCGCCTTAATCGACCATTACCTTGGCTAGTTCCCTGCAGTTACGTTCCACTCGTCAGTCTGGTAATCACGCGCGGAACTCGCGCTCGGAGAGGGAGTAGTCCTTGCCAGGTGTCGCCATTTTCTCCGACACTACCTACTGACAGCGACACCCCCATTTCGGGTTTAGACCTAGACGACCTCGCCGGGTTGAACAGATCTCCGGGATGGGTGTATCGATTCAATCAGGACAGATGTACAAAAAGCCCCAGGATTCACGACCCACTCACACCGGTGGCGAGTGGGAAACCCTCACGCCACGCACGCAGAACTGAGGAAGTTCTCGTCAAGTTCCTTCGATGCAATTCGTCCTCCAGACACAAGATACCCGCACGGTCGCTCCGGTCAGACTGTGGCCGGCGTGCCAACAAGCGCGGTCGACTCGTTGGACAATAGACCACCGTTACCGTGACAGAGAGCAATCTCCGCACCGAGCACTTGGCGCTCACCAGCGGTGCCACGCAACTGCTCAACGGCCTCGATAATGGTGAAGATTCCATACATTCCCGGATGGACACACGACAGTCCTCCACCATTTGTATTGACCGGCAGCGATCCACCGGGAGCGATGCGTCCATTCGCAACGAACGACCCACCTTCGCCCTTCTCGCAAAATCCGAGATCCTCCAAGAACAGCACCACGTTGATTGTGAATGCATCGTAGAGCTGCACCACGTCAACGTCTTTGGGCATGAGGCCGGCGAGCGCAAACGCGCGGGCTCCCGATTCGACAGCAGCGGTAACGGTGAGATCTGGCATCTCACTAATCTGTCGATGCGTCAGAGCGCTCGCGACGCCAAGAATGTGCACGGGCACATGACGGGAATCCTTAGCGCGCTCCGCCCGCGTGAGGACAACCGCACCAGCGCCGTCGGTCACGAGACAACAATCGAGCAACGTCAAGGGATCACAGATCATGCGACTGCGAAGCACATCATCAATTGTCAGCGGCTCGCGGGCAAACGCGATCGGATTCAATTGTGCCCAACGACGAGCCGACACTGCAACCTCGGCGAGTTGCTCCCGGCTAGTACCGTATTGATACATGTGTCGAGCCGCTGCTAACGCATACGACGAAATCGGCTCCCGTGGATTGAATGGTACGTCATAGATTGGCTGGTCAGACGGCATGACTGCGCCACTGGCGGTCCGCTGATTACTTCCGTAACATACGACTGCGACGTTGCACAACCCAGCGTCCAGTGCCAGCGCTGCCCACTGCAGATGGTCCACGAAGGCGTTCCCGCCGGTGTTCGTGCCGACTTGAACGGCAGGGCGAATGCCTAAATATTCTCCGACCGCTGTCGTCGCCATCATGTTCACCATGTTGGCGGTGAACAAACCGTCGACCTCGCGCAGGTCGATGCCGGCGTCACCAAGAGCACGGTGCACAGCCAAAGCGGTGAGGTCGAGATGGGTGTATCCAGGCGCGGCACCAATACCAGCAAGACCAATGCCAACTATCGCACTCTTACCGCGAGCAGACCAAGTCACGAGTCCGCCTCAGACTTCCGAACAAAAGCCAGGACTGGTCTGTCGTCAATGCTGTCAATCACGGCCTGGACGCGGTCGCCGATCTGCACGCTCGTCGGCTCGACGTCATTAACGCGCGATAGCATTCGAGCACCTTCGTCAAGTTCGACGATGCACACGTTATAGTCTCCCCCGCGGTCGACTCGACGACGAACGACGGTCGTTGAGTACACCGTGCCATCTCCGGCAATTAGCGACCAAACGAGTTTGACGCCACCGCATCGGGGGCAAAGCACACGGGGAGGGAAAATCTGACGACCGCAGTCGCCGCAAATCTGTAGACGGATCACGCCTGAGTCAAGGAAGCGACGCAAAGTGGTATCAGGGGACTCTTCGCCATGAATTTCGCTCATATCGTGCTCCTTGCGGTTGCGTTGCCTACGATTGAAACTTGCACAACCACCCTTCACGCTGGTCGAAGTGGTCGCCTCATAGCGACGTGGAGTTCGTGTTGCTCCGCGGCCCATCAGGTCTCTCCTTTAAGAGTTCACGCGCCGCATTTCTAAGCTCGTCGAAGCGAACCTTCGGGCCGTTCGTGCCCGGTGTGGTGGGGAATTCACTCACCTCAATCACCCGCGAGGGAACTTTAAATCCGGCGAGATTCTGTTTCGCCTGCGCCAAGAGTGCAGCCTCATCGATTGTCCAACCAGGACGAGGCTTTGCGAAGGCGATCGCCTTGGTTCCAGTTGGCGTTTCAACCCCGACGACGTGAACTTCTTCAACGGTTTCATCAAGAGAGAAATAGTCCTCTATCTCGCCGGGCTCGACTAGAAATCCCCTCAATCGGAGAGCCTCACGTGCCCGGCATTGGAATACGAAACCTCCGTTCGCAAGGTATCCAAGGTCGCCCGATCGAAACCATCCGTCCTGCGTGAAGGCATCTACTGTTGCCTTCGGATTATTGAGGTAGCTGTCAATGACGTTGTAACCTCTGAACTGCAATTCCCCCGAAACGCCGGGTGCGACCGCTTGCAGCGTATCCATATCAACAACACGAACCTCAAACCCGTGTTCCACAACGACACCACCTTGAAGGCATCGCAGTGACTGGTCGGCGTCTTGTGGCCACATGGCAGCGAGGGCGAATACCTCCGATGAGCCGTAGACGCCGGAAATTGACGCGCCCCAGCGCTCCTCGGCTTGCTCCACCACGCTTTTCACTCGTCCAACAAAGTTTGCAACGCCCCCGCGTCGCAGCGCGGGTAGGTTCACACCTTCTGGAACCTTGGCAAACATGGCGTCAAGCATTTCATCGCCACCAACAACATGGGTAATTCTCGATTCACGTAGATGCCGAGCTGCCTCTTCGGCGTCGAACGACTGCACGAGGACCGCTGCGCCTCCACCGTAAAGCAACGCCATGACGGAATTGAATCCGAATACTCCACAAATCGGCAAGATAGCGAGGATTCGATCACCAGTGCGTACGCCAAGTGCGTGAGCGTCAGCCAACGCGTGGCGGACAATTGATGCCTGATCGTGACCGCCCACTTTCGGAGCCGAGGTTGAGCCGGAGGTGGTGAAGAGATTGGAAAGAGCAGGTGCGTGATCTCGCCAGCCGACCAATTCGTCAGCCGAGGCGAGATCCCCGAATCGGTAGCAATGCGCGTCGATTTCTGCGGCCTCACGAGGGACCTCGTCTAAAAAGACTAAGTCTGGGGCTCGGAAAGACGGGTCGATTTTAAGCCGATTCTCCACCGACTCCTTCAAAGTGCCAACGAAATCAATACCAAGAAATTGACTAGAAAGAACGATGGCGCGAAGTGGAACCGTTCCAAGCAAGTGCGTTATCTCATAAGACCGGTACCGAGTGTTGAGACCCAAAACCGAAGCTCCAATGGCTGCAGAGGCGAATTGCGTGACCATCCATTCAATCTGATTTGGCAACCAAATGGCAATCGTCGATCCTTCACTAACGCCGATTGAATGGAGTCCCGTCGCGAGTGACAAGCTTTTGGATTCAAGTTGATTGAGCGTCAGCGTCGTAATGTGACCGTTTTCAACTCCAATCAGAACCTCACGATCGCCGTCCTCTCGCGCCGCCGCGTGCAGCCATGAAAAAAGTCCCCTCGGCGAGGGCGGAGAATCCCGCTGTATTTGGTGAATATCAGCCATCAATCTGACCCTCCTTGGTCATACGCGTTCCAAAATCATTGCCTGGCCCTGGCCGCCACCGACACACAGGGTGACCAGACCAAAGTGACCATCGCGTTGCTCGAGTGAGTTGATGGCCGCGGTGACCAAGCGTGCTCCCGACATCCCAAACGGATGCCCGATGGCGATTGCTCCGCCGTGGGGGTTCAGTCGTTCATCTGCTGGGTCTAATCCAATCTCGCGAGCGACCGCGACGACCTGCGATGCGAACGCCTCATTGATCTCAACGGTATCCATGTCCGAGAGGGCCAAGCCTGATGATGCAAACGCCCGACTCACCGCTTCAATGGGACCAACCCCCATATAGGCGGGGTCTACCGCGGCGATTCCCGAGGCAACAATCCTCGCGCGTGGCTTTAGACCTAACTCATCGGCCTTGTCGCGCGCCATCACCAATACTGATACCGCCCCGTCATTCAGTGCACACGAATTACCGGCAGTAATACGACCTCCAGCACCGGGGAGTAGAGCGGGTAAGCCCGAAAGTATTTCCAACGTTGTCTCCGGTCGCGTACCTTCGTCAGTTGTGAACAGAGAGCCATCTCGCAATGGGACGGGAACGATCTGATTTTCAAGAGCTCCAACATTTCGCGCCGCCAGGGCACGTTGTTGACTCTGTAATGCAAATACATCCATGTCATGTCGCGACACACCGTACTTTGATGCAACGTTCTCTGCGGTCTCAATCATGGAAAGGTAGATATCAGCGAACGTCGGTCCGGGCATATGAGGATCAAGGAGAGGATTATGTTCAGCCAGATGACGGTCACGCCCCACTCGAGAGCACGATTCAACGCCG